>JGI24003J15210_10000573_pt1 | contig 15755 bp, 26 predicted proteins | sample LinPmetageLP28_FD_15210 | JGI IMG/M metagenome (IMG submission 15210)
GGTCCGCCGCACCCAGTGCATTCGGGGTTAGTCTTTAGAAAAGCCAGCCGACTCTTACGCCATGCGTTAGTCCAGTACCTGCGATCTTGCGGCGTGTCTCGCTTGCGTCCTTTGCGCCTCGGATCGGGCGTCTGCTTGCGTGGTATCGTAGGCATTACATATAGTAATAACCGTAGTGGCCTGTCAGCTCGTACATCTCGCGGCTGATCCGCTTGAATACCTCCCACCTGCAACCGTATCCAAGTTCTTTGATGTTGCTAATCATGTTGACATCAAGCAACTCATTGCGCTCACCTCTTAGCTGGTCATACCTTTGCCTTTGCTTTCGGCTTAGGCTTGACCGCTTTAATCTCTGCGTACCTAAGCGCCTCGGCTTTGTGATACTCGTATAGGTGTTGTAACTCTGATATCGTGAACTTTCTACCTTGGTCCGCTTGTCGCATAAGCTGCGCAGTTGTTCCGGCGTTTTCGCTTTCAATACGGCAGCCAAAAATCCATTGTTCTCCTTGTCGGTGAATATTGCAGGCATAGCATTGCGGCTTAACGTTAGATGCTTCCCACCGAGTAGCCATGTGCCTTCGGCTGAGAAAATGCCCAGCGTGTATCTTAGATGCGTGATGCTTTGCGTTGCAGGTGTAACACGTACAGTATCCGCGTAGATCTGCCGCTTTCCAGCGGATGTGTTTACTATACCACTCATCAACCTTCTTTTTTAGTTGTGCGTGCGTCTTCTTCTTTGCCATTGCCGTTAATTGCTTGGCTAATGTAGTCCTTTAGCTGTTCACGCTCTCGCTTGCGCATTTTGTATTCATCGGATTGCTGCACCTTTTGCCAGTTAGCTTTTAATTTCAGCCTGTACGCCTCACGATTCTCGCGGTAATGTTTGTTGCACATATCCCAAAAGTCCTCGTTATATCGTGTAACGTCGGGATGCGCTGTAAACGTGCCGCTGTTATTTATAAAATACTCCTTTTCGATGTGGTGCGGCCTGTAACGGCTTGCACATTCCGCGCCGTAAACTTCTGTAATGGCGTAGCGGCGTGAGTCCATCAGGTCCGCCCAAAATTGTTCAATTGGTGTCATAATCCGCAGTATCCTGAATCACATGACCAATCGGAAAAATCTATTTCCGTTTGTGGTCGATGCTTTTCAATGTTAGTATAGTTGATTTCGCTTTTGAATTGGTTGCCAGTGCGTTGTTCTTGCTCTTTAAACCATTGCATTTTGTTAGGATGGTCATCAAACTTTTTGCGCAGTACCAAGGCATTACGGTGAAAGCATCCGACGCAATTGTTTTGCTGTGCAAATGGTAACGGTATATCATCCCAATATTTCACGATTTTATCGCGTTTTATGCCGTTGTCAATAAGAGGAAAAACAGGCTTCTGCCATCCGACTTTACCAAACTGACGCAATCCATCAACACATTTATCAAGCATATTCTTTGCCCTGCGTTCTTCGCCTTGTCTAAATCCAATTTGCATTTGAACGGGTTTGCCAATCGTATTTTGCCACCAATCAAACATTGGTTTAATTTTCATTTCGGTCGTGCAGTATCGCGCCATAATATTCGGTAAATACCCGCTTTTTTTGTCAATTATTTGCTCAAATGGTAAGCCAGCAACCCAATGAACTTCTTGTTGAAGCCATTGCTCAAGCTCGAAAATGGTTTCTAAAATTGTATCCTCTTCAAGCGTGCCAATGAACTCGCGGCCAATCTTGTCGCTCGCCATCTTTCGCAGTATTGGATCAGGATGTTTGCATTTTGTGTCATCTGTTGTAACCAAAGCAAAAACAAGGTAGTCGCTGGGGTAATTTGCCGCTATGTATGCCGACGACTGCCCGCCGCTTACGCTTGTTACTGTCTTCATTTCGTTTGCTTCTGTCGTTTCTGCATCTCATCGCGCTCTGTGTACGTCAGGCGGTTTTCACCTGCCATCCAATCCGCTGGGTGTACCCTTGCGGCCACTGGGTTAATTTCGGTGGCGTATTCGGGCTGTAAATGCCTCATGCCTTCCTGCTGCATCCGCTCGGCCTCTTTGCGTTCGTTCTCTCGTATCGTCTGAACTACTGGCTGCTTCAGTTGGTCGTACTTGGTAAAGCAATCCACAAACTGCGCCAATTTTAGGCGTTCGTAGTACGGTCCAAAGCTCTCTTTGGCCATCATATACAGGCACAGGCGCCAATCTTCCAGGGTAAACGTTGGGAACTGCTGTACAAGCTCGTTCACGGTCATTGCAATGTGTTCGGGTTCTGTTAGTGTCTTGTTCGCGTCGATAAACTTGACGCAGCGGCCTAGCATACCAATCAGCGCGGCCCGTGTTGGTGCTTCGTCGCAGACTAATGCCGTGCGCACGTTCGTGCCTTTAAAGCACGTTTCCACCGTCAGGCGTGATACGTCCAGTTCTTGCAAATTCTGCAAGCTTTTCGCGGTTGACATCTCTTTCAAGGTTATCCGCTCGGCGCTTGTTAGCTCCCCCGCCTTTGGGTGAGTTAAATACCAAGCCTTTCCATCCGTTTGCAATTGCTGTATGAATTGCGTCGATTGCGTCGTTTTCGTTATTGTGTTCATTTTGGAGTTTGATTAGTGCCCGTTGTTCGCTTTTGTGGGATTTGTAAGTAAATCGGTGATCTGTCTTTTTATATTCTAGCCACTCAGACCATGCGGCTTCAAAGGCTTCTGTTTGCCATGGAAGGACTACAGATAAAATTTCTTCCTTGTTTTGTAGTGTTTTAGTAATATGTTTTGTAAGTTGATTAGTACGTGTCCGTTTGCGCCCACCCCCCTGTCCGTTAGCACCCACCCCCCTGTCCGTTTGCGCCCACCCTAAAGTCCGTTTATGCCCACCCTGTCCGTTTGCAACCACCCCCCTATTGAGGTGGCCGCTTTGGATCAGTCTGTATATAATCTTCCGGGTACGGTCTTCGCTAATTCCGAGCGCCTCGGCTAGTTTGGCGTTGGTCATAAAACAAGCCTTCCCATTTTCCGCAAAGCTGGCAACCTCGGCCAATAGAACGCGATCCATCGGCGCGAGGTCCAGCTCCCAAATCTCTAGCGGTATCCAGATGCCTGTACGACTACTGTGGGCGCTTTTCATTGATTTGCTCAATTGTTTCGGCCACTGCGTCAAATAGCTGCAAAGGCTCCACGCCGTCCATTTGTATAATGTGGCCGCTGTGCTTCAGTATGCCCGTCGGGTTTACGGCCATCCAGTTCTTAATAGTTCTCAGGCTTACGCCTAAGTCATCCGCTGCGTGCTGATCACTTGCCCACTCTTGCCTTATAAACTGTCTCACGTTCATCATATTCAATTTTAATTTCATGCTTTATGTGTTTAGCGCGTAGGTCATCCACGTACCTCTCAAAGCTGCCGTAGTTCTCAAATGCCACACGCGTATTTTGCTGCGGTAAGCTCACTATATAGCGCAGGCTACCACTTTGCACCTCCTCCATTGCTTGCAGGTTGTTCGGTTGGTGCTGGCTGACCTTCTATAATTTCGTAGTTCCATGGAGAGAGCGACATAAAGGCCCGAAATTCACCGGTTTCCGTGTTCTCCCATTCACGGCCTCGGACGTTGCAACGCGCTTTAATTGTCTTGCCTTCAGGCAATGCTACGGCCTCATCTACGTCGTCTTTAAGAAACTCCAGCGCCATAAGCTGCGGATATTTACCATCCTGCACTTCTACGTGTACTTCACACTTTCTAAAGCCACTCGGAAACTCCTGGGGCTTGCATACTCGCTTAATAACTCCCTCAATTACTAATTCCATTTTTCTTATATGATTTATTAAATTCTGTTTGTGACCAATTCGGCATATCAATCGCCCTCAGTTGGTTTAATCGTAACCGCTCAAATATCTCACGCCAGCGCATCGGCGTCGGTTCTGTAAATATTATCTCGTCTTCTAGTCCTTCGTCGTCGTCCTTCATTGTCGACGTGCTAAGTAGGTGCAGGGCATAATCTCGCAGGTCGTCGGTGTGATCCGCTTGCACTTGCTCCAGCTTTTCAAAGAACTCATCTGCATTCATTCATTTAGGTGTTCAAGGTCATATATTACATCCAGTAAGTCCTGCGCTGTTCTCATCAGTTTCACGTCATTACTGTCTAGATTATTTACGCCAAACCTCTGTACATTTAGATTTGCCCACCATACAAACGCGCGTTTTTCAACCTTTGGGTGATCAAAGGCGTCTTCATGGTCTAAGTGTACTTGCGTGAATTTGCCGTTTTTCCACGTTCCAATCCCAACCAAATAGCCATCACTGACCGCGTAGGCCGCTTCAATTTCAGGCTTGTAGTTGAATAGGTGTACCCAGTTCATTGCTCAAGTTCATCCTCGCCGTACGTGTTTCCAAATCCTGCGAGCTTCAAAATGGCACGGGACAAAGCGCGTTTCTCGGCCATGGCAATCGGGTACGCGTTACGGTTATTTGACTTGCTCACCTCGCCATATGTCTCCACTTGCCCCATTTCGCATTTTGCGTAGGCTTTAACGCAGTATTTTCCCTCTTTGGTGTCTGACCATTCGGGCACTGTCTCAAAGCTAACTACGGCCTTTATTTTAGCTTGTAGGTATTCAACCCCTTGACGGGTCATTATCACAAAGCCGCGCGGATCTACATGAAACTGCTTTTCAAAGTCCATTTCGTACTTGGTGGCCAGTCGTCGCAAATCTGCGTTTTTGTCTTGGTTGCTCATGACTCAAATTTTAAGGGTGTTATGTCGTAATTAATGAAGGGTGCATACCCTGACGCAAAGCGCAGGCTGCTTAGATTGTTTGAAACGGGCACATCTACCACTACGTTAAACTGTTCTTCAATTAGATCCATGACGCGGCTGGCCTTTTCCCTGTGGTTGTTTTGGTCAATGCCTTCGACTGCAACCAGCATATAACAACCCTCGCCCATGCAGCTAATGCCACCCGCTACGATGTAGGGAGCGGCCTCCATGTCTCGCGCTAAGTTCTCAGGATCAAAGCCACCGCGTTGGTGCTTGCCGTCTATGTCAACCTGTACTAGACCGCTGTGCTGCTGAATCGTGTCCTGTCTGCGGCTGTAAAATACACCGTGCGGCATAATCGCAGCAAGTTGTTTCTTGTTGTAGTCGTTTATCATGACGTCAGGCCGTACGTGTTCCAGCCATTCCATTAGGTACACGCGCCTTGTTTCGCGATCAAACGCGCCACGGCAGGAGCTTACTTGTATTGTTTCAACGTTCATTGTTCTCGGTTTTGCTTTAGGTGCATTTTCATCTTGTCAATCAGGCGCAGGAACTCGCGTTCCTCGGCAAGGTCTTGCTGCCACTGGTTGAATGATTCAGGTGCGTCGACTTGGACGCTGCTACGGACGCAAATAGGTCTTTTCATTGGTCTAGGGTTTGATCTTGGTGTTTGTCGTGTTGTTCGTCAGCCTCTTCGTAGTAGTCGCGGCCTTCGTCTTCGTCGTCTGCTGGGTAGTCATGTCCTTGTCTCCACATGGTGCAATGATAGTGCAACTTTCTGCATTGTGCAACTTTCTGCATCTTTTTTATTGGGCACAAAAAAAGGCTGCCCCGTTGGACAGCCCTTTAAATCAACTTGCAAACAAACTAGGGAACAAACCTAGCGGCTAAGTTAGTCATTTTTTCGCGCTTCTCGGCGTTCCTTTCGCCTGTCTGTTACAATTGCCGTGATAAGCGTGTCTAGCCATCCAAATACTTTGTTATCCGCTTCTGTTGGTGTGAGGTTTACAATGACCTTCACGAATGCCATAAGAGCCAAAACAATCTCGGCCCAATAAGTCTGAATCAATTCACCCATAATGTAAAAATTTAGTGCAAGGTATTAAAGCGGCATTAAACAATTGATTGCCGTGTGCCCACCGATAACCACGCCGCATCCGATTGCCTGCTTTTTGTAGTGCTTGGCATATGCAGCCGCGTAGGTATCGCGGTCGAGGCCGCACCCCACTTGCATACCAAACAGTTTGGCCTTGTTGCCTACCATCCACTCGACATAAGCCTGCGTATGTATATGGCCTTGGACTGTGCTTTGCAGGTCGTTCTTTGCCTTTGTGCGGGCTGTTCCTCCCTCACCATGCACAAACTGAACGCCATCGTACTCGATACGCTCCGTCCAGTTCCATGTTGTGCCCAACACTTCATTGAAGGACTTAATCCAAATGCTTGGAATGGAGGAGCTAAACGCGCGGCGCATTACAACGCGGTCATGATTGCCTATAATCACATCAGCCACAGGAAAAGCATCGCGCCACTTTTGCAGGTCTTCAATTGCAATGTCTAGTTCTGTCTTGGCGCTTAGTCCATCGGGGTCAGTTTCGTGCCTGCTAGTGGCGTGTGAGTCGATGAGATCACCGATAAAAATCACTTGGTTGCACGCGTGTCGGTCATACGTTTCTAGGCAATACTCGAAGTAGCCCTCCATTTCAAAAGGACAATGCAAATCACCTATAATCAAAATACGCCGTTCCTTGTTACGTAGGTAGTCCAGCGCACGCATCTGCTGCGCGTTAATCCGTGGGCGTATGTCCTTACTCATACAACCAAATTACGTCGGCATCTTTTGCTGGGTCGTCGTCCACGTGCAAAAAATCGGGGTGTATACCTATGCGATTAAATCCAGCCTCATAAAGTGCGCCAATCATATAGCCGCGTGAACGGTTATCGTTACAAGCAATGTCACAAGCAAAGCCGTGTAAATGGCTGCTGTCTTTCTTGCCTCCACAAGCTCGATTATTTGAGCTGCAACGTACGCCCGAAGTAATGACAAAAGGAATGCCCGCTTTGTGGCGAGCATCGTCTAACATCATTAAAAAATCTAAATCCATTATGTCTATACCTAAGCCCTGAGAATTTGCGCGGCATTTCTTGCACTTGCAATCAAACTCCTCGTAGCGAAAATATCTTAGCTCCATAATAATGCAAAGGCTGCGACCAATATTATTAAATCTGCTACGTCAGCCCTCCCGTACTCGCGGGCCTTGAACATGACGTTGACGGTTACGGTGGCTAAGATAATGTAAATCATTTTTGCAGCTTTGCTAACATCAACTCAATTTTGTGGACGCTGGCGAGGAGTTCTTTCATGTCGCTCTTTATCTCGTTGCTGTCAATTTCAAGCTGAATCACGCGGCTCTTAAGACGTGCCACCGTGCTGTTTAGGTTTACCCATACGCCAACTAAACCCGCCGCCACTGGCAAAACAATTGCCACAAATTCCCACTGCATCATTTTTCCTTTTTCTGTATGATAAACCAATTCGAATTATGGCACAAGATAGTGATGCCGTCATAAGAGCGGTCGAAGCTATAAGATAGTCCGCCATCAATTGTTACACCTGAGTCGCTAGGGTTTGGACGTAGTGAGATAAATTTATTGGCTGCTATTGTGCCATCGCTATGAAATTGAACGGTGCGCCCTTCGTTATTTGTTACGCTCGGTAAATAAAGCAAGCTTGATCCGTTTGCTCCAGTCCAAGTATTCATGACCATGTAGTCAGTAGCGCTTACTGTATATGAGGAACTTAAGCGATTTGTTACACTTGTTACAGGCTGCTGTATAAATCGTTGCAACACGTTTGGCGCTATATTGCCTGCATTAGTGACGTAAGTGTTACGAATATCATATACTGGCTCACTGTCGTCCTGTGGGTCGTTCGTATCGATTACATCTGGCTCTGGTGTTACAACGTCTTCATCATTATCGTCAAGCTGCCACGCTTCAAATTCCCCCTCAATAGGTCGCGCTATGAATGACGTTTGAAACGGTAGATAAAAACGGCTTTCAATTTCCAGCGTATTTAACGGGCTTATAAATCGTTTGTAATAACCGCCTCGCTTTACAATTGTGCTATTATTTTGGCCCGCTATGATTTCCTGCACTCCGAGCGAATGAATACCCGTGTCTGCGTTTGGGTATAGTATGCCACTCCACTCGTCTATCACTTCGCCCGGTGTGAAATTGTCATAAATGTTTTTATGGTTGTCAAACGTTCCTGAGCCAATTTGTACAGTTGGTTGCTCTATTGTTAGCTGACCATTACTTCCTGTATTTGCCTCGTAAATTACTTGGTCTCCGTTGGTCGCTTCGCCTGTCATTACAAACATGGCTATGTTTGAAAGTTTACCGTATGCTGTGGAGCCGTTTATGTCGGTAATTGCTGCGCCTTCGAAGTTGTATGCTAGTATTTCCCCCGTTATGCTTAAACTCACTTGTTGAGAAGGTAAAACAGGTAAGTCAATTGAAAGATTTTCATTTCCCCCCGGTACTTCCAGAACATTACTAAAAAAACTGTCATCAAGATAGATTGCCCCGCTATTTCTGTCAAAACACATTGGGTCGGGAGTCATAGCAATATAAAAGTAACCGCTTGCCGCCCATGCAGGATTGCTGATGTTCAACGTGTCAATACTAACCGTATTTTGATAGTTACCGTATAGCATTACATCAGGCCCAAAAGTAACGGAATTAGCCAAGAATAGTGTACCGCATTGAATTTGTAAGCGTAACACTAAACGTCCGCAAATGTCTTCGCCCGGTGAAAACGTTCCACCGCCCGGATAACTGTGGCGGTATTGAAACTGCAAACGCAATACAGTGTCCTCCTCATAGACTAGATTATTGTCAGTTATTTCTGTGCCTATTAACTCAGAAAATAAGCCAACTGGATTTAGAAATTGAGCAAATTGAAATAAAACCGGTAAATTTGCGTTTGTCTCCCATATACGTTGCACCTTCTGCAATGGCGGCAAGAAAGTACTCGAGCCACCTACAAGCTTAAAAACGTCTTGACCTACTTCTAGGTTTACATCTTGCGTCGTTGTGCTGGAGCTTACCGTGCCGCCCTTCGTAACGCTGTAAAAAGCTATATTAGAGTCATCGGTAACGGCGCCAATTGGCACAAAATAAAAGACGCCCTCAGCAAAAAACACGCGGCTGTTGAACGTAATTGATAAATCTTCTAACACTTTAAAGGCACTAAAAAACTGACTCGTTCCGTTTTCGTTTTGGTTGTAAAAAGCAGAATGGTTTACCCTTGATTCTACAAGCGCGTTTGTGCTTGCAAAACTTGTGGTAGGGTAAAAGTTATTTGCGTATTTAAATAAAACGTCAGTGCTGTCGTACACATGGAGCGCCCGCGTTTTTAATAGGCATTTTAAAATGTGGTTTGCTATGTTGTCGCGGCCTGTGTATGCCGTGCCGCTATTCGTGTACAATGTATTGGCTAGGTTGCCTAATTCGTCCACGGCGTTAAACGTGTTTTGTATTGGATACGCCTCATCCATTAAGCTTATTTGTTCAGACAACAGTACACCCGTCCAAAAAAGATTTTGTAAAATGCCGAACCCCCAACCTTTCCAAACTGATATTGTAAATTCTGCATCCTCTGAGCTTGCAAGTTGCTGTATGAAGCTAGTATGCTGTGCATCGTTTTCAATAAGCGTAAAGGTTAATTCACTGCCTATTATTGGCTGCATTCGGTTTTCATTGTCGCCGCTGTATTGCAGCGTGAACCCATCAGCGCCAAGGTTGAATTCAAACGGCGATACTTGCCATCCTGCTTGGTGAATGTTTAAACGGTACTCAAGGCCGTTGTCGTCTTTAAACTCTGCGTATAGTCGTATCGGGTCCATGGCTTAAAATCCTCTCACTCGGTTTCTGTCAATTGCATTTCTTTCACTCGTTAGCAGTATATCACGGCCTGAAATTTTGCCTGTGACTTGTACGGCTTGGCCGCCCATCATGCTCTGTAATTTACTCAGCGGCGCAATTACCTCCGGATCAACGCTTGCATTTTGGTTATCTCCTACCATTGCCATTGTAGGACCAAAGGCAAGGCCACCCTTTGCGAGTGCTGGCGGGCTGCCTTGCATCCGTGTACTCAGTCCTTTGATCACTGCACCCGCTGCAACCAATGCAACACCAGCGGCCACGGCTGCCAGTGGATTAGTGGTAAGCGATACAAAGAAAGTGCTGGCCGCTATACCTGCGGCAATAAACTGCTGGCCGAGATCAATTAGCAAGCTGGCCAATCCTAGAACAGCCTGGGAAAATATATCGCTCATCTGCACCGTGCCCGCAATCAGTCCACCGATCGCCATGCCTATACCTGCGAATGCGCCTTCAACTGCTGGCCCCATATCCACCATCATACTCAACTCCTTGCGACCTGCCTGTAGGTTCTCCGCTAACTCGCTGACGGCTGTGCTGCTTTGGGTTACAAGCTCAGGGCTTGGCGCTCCTGCTGTTCCACCTTTGGCGGCTAGTGGTTGTAAGCCTGTGTCTGCTGCGCCTGAACCGCCGCCGCTAATGGCTGACGGTATTAAATTAGTTAAGCCGCCCAATGTTCTTAAAGCCTCGGCCACCGCGCTGTCGCTAACCAATTCAATTGGATCCTTTGCTAACTCGGCATTAATGCCATCGCGAATGGCTGCGGCTGTATCTGTAACTATACCGCCTAAATCGTCAAAGGTTTTAAGCAACCCATTTTTCATGGTTTCAAATGCACCTTCAAAGTCACCTGAAAGCACCTGCATAAATGCCTTACCCAAGTCCTTTACTCTGTCAATTACAGAACCGACGACGGTCCAAATATTTTTGAAAGATTGCACGAATGCAGACTTGACGTACCCCACTAACATTCGCACCGCGTCGCTCTCGTTGTAAAGCGTTATAAAGTAATTGATCACGTCGGTAATGTATGGCGCTATCTCATCCGCAAAGGTTACGATCGCGATACCCAAACCGACGACGGCAGCAATGACCAAACCAACAGGAGAAACAAGCATCATAAAGCCCTGTATAATGCTAGGCAGTATAATAAGCAGCGGGCCAATGGCCGCAGCTATACCGCCGCCAATTACTAGAAACTTTTTTACCTGTGGGCTGAGGTTTTGAAACGCGGCCAGCATATTCTTTAGGCCGTCAATGACCGGCGGCAAAAAGTCCATTATAATCTTACCAAACTGCTCTTGCAAATCGCCAAAGGAATTGGCGAGCTGCTTCAGCCCACCCGTGCCCGCCTTTGCTGCTGCCTCGGCTGATCCGCCGTACTGCTTTTCTAGCTCGTCAAGTATAACGGTTTGTGCCTCGGCTAGTCTGCCGCTTTCGGTCAGGCTTTTAATTACCGCCTTTTGGTCTTCGCTGAACTGGATACCCGAACGGCTCAAAGCGGTCAGGTTTGCAATTGGATCATTCAGCGCTTTACCCAATTGAATGGATGCGCTTTTCAGATCGCCATCTAATCGCGTAGCTAAGTCGAGCGCTACCTTTTGCGTACGGGAAAACTGATCGCCGGCAATGTTCGTAAATGTCAGGAGCTGAGACGTTGCATCCTTTAATATCTCCTCATCTCCGAATATGGTTTTTGTTTGCAGGTCGGCAGCCATCTGCTGCAACTGCTTGGAAGTAAATCCAACGGTTGCGCCTGTAGACTTTAAACCTGCCTCAACCTGTGCGATTGCTTTGGCCTGCTGGTCGAATGCTTTCACCGCTGTAAAGCCAAGCGCCGCAATCGGTGCAGTTAGCCCCATGGTCATGGACTTGCCGAGCTTCTTAGTGTTCATACCAAAGCGCTGCATCTTTTTCATAGACGAGCCAAGCGCCTTATCAAATTGCTTTGTTTGCGCTCCAATCGTTACAATTAAATCATTCAGCTTTGCCATTGATCTCTTTCTAATATTCGTTGTCTCAGTTCCTCCTTGGTGAGCTTGTCAGCCTTTGCCTTTGGCTTCTCCCATGGGAACATCATTAGGTCCTTTGGCTGCAATTTACGCCCTTTTTTTAGGTGGGGTTGCATGATCATAGAACCAAGCCACCGAGTGCGCTCCCACTCCATACGTTCGCGCATCTCCTCGCTCTCTCGGTTGGCGTCAAGTGCTAGGCTTACCTCGCCAAATGTCATTGACCAAAACGCAGAAGGGGACAGGCGCAATATGCCCATCCCCATCCGTATGATATCCGGCCAGCCAATCGGCTTGTCCGTGCCGTCTATGCTTTTTTTTCGCTGCTATATTCGCCGAGTGCATCAAAGCACTGGGTGACGTGTTCAAGTGTAATGTAATCTTCGAACGTCGGCAGGTCCATATCAAAGTCCTGCCCTTCAAAGGTGCATCCGCATTCGACGCCAACGAAACAAAGGAAGGCGCACGCCTCTGCGCTTAGCTTCGACGGATCGGATAGGCTGAACACATTAACTTTTGTTTTACGCTCAAACTTCTTCAGCGCCTTCATGCTGTACCGCACTGGGTACTCTGTGCCGTTTACTTCAATCATTCAGCCGTCTGTGTAATTGCACCGCTCAACTCAAAGGATGCGCTGTAAGTGGCTGTGTCTTCCGTGCCCCCTGATTGCTCAAGACTGGTAATAAATCCGCTAGCGCTATAATTGAAATCTTCGCCTACAACTGGTGTAGCTTTACCGAACTTCAATGTTAGGGATGTGCGATCGTTTAACGCTGTAAACAAATCAGAAACATCTTTATTGGATGCATCGTTATAGTCAACCAAACCGCTGACGCTCATTGATCCTGATTTGACACCGCCGAGCAGCTCACGAAAACCCGCGCTGTCCTTTGTGGTGATGTCGATCGTTTCCATGTTTAGGGAAAGCGAGCAATCTGTAGCCGCTGCGATCAGCGTGCCGCCGATATATACACCCAGTTCTGTACCGTTAAAAATGGCCATTTTATTCTTCTGTTAATTCGTTATTATCTAAGTCCGTTTTTTTCTTTGGGGCGTCGAGGTATCCTTTTGCTTTTAGTTCTGCGGCAAAGTCAGAAGTGACTGACGGCGTTGCGCCTTTCTTCCAATTGTTACCGCGTAGCTTGCACGCCTTTTGAATTGTGACCTTCATGCCTGCAAGTTAATCAATAATCATTTACGGCATCAAACTTTGAATTGCTACAATATCATTTTCTGTTAATCCGTCCGCGTCGTGGCTGAACATCATGCCAACGGCAACAGCTTCACAGTATGCATTTCCAATTACATGATTTATGAAAAGCTCTGCTCCTGTCACAGAAACAACCGCATCAATTTGTTCTTTCGTGTATTTCATCAAAGTAGGCTAATATTGGTGTCATACGCAAAGGACATTGTGTCGTTTATAACTGTGTAATTCGTGCCGTCCGTGCTTCCGCTTATTGTAATGTGCGTTGCGGCGCTAAAAGAACGAATTCGAATGATGCCACTTTGAAACGTATAAGTTGCACCCATGTCAATATCAAGGTAATTATTTGCGGCTGTAGTTTGGTAAGAATACCAATTGCTGTAATTGCTTGAATCAAATGCCTTCCACGGAGCGTAGCTTGCAGAATAGAAATGACCTGCGCTTGCAACAAATGGCGTTGGCGCGGTGTCCGAGGTCATGATGCTCGGGTAATCTGTGCCGCTACTTGTATATCTCCAGTTTGATATTGATAAACGCGCGTTGCTCGCGTTGCCTGAAGAGTCAACCCCACGACAACGAAAATATCTAAATGTCGCTTGTAGTATGCCATACGTGCCTGTGACCTCTGCGGATTGTACAAAATCGCCAAACTCCTGCACCCGCACTTTTACGGTCCTTGTTGAGGTGCTGGTGTCTGTATCCTCCCACGTTAAAACGCCATTGGTGTCGGTTACATTTGCTGTGCTAACAATTTCTGTTGCTCCGATAAAAACAGACGCGCTGACAAAGGGCTGCGTGTATGAAGCATAGTTTGTAATGGTTACGGTTTTAGAGGAGCTAATAATATCGGTCATCGTACTAAGCGTTGGGCTAGGTGTAGCCGTACCGCCTCCGCCCTGAGTAGTAAAAAAACCGTCAACGTTATTTATGTCCGCTGTTGGGACTCCTGATATTTCTCCCATATTATCAATCTATTTGTACCCAATCTTGTGATGGGTTGAAGTATACTAACTCTTCACCTCCTTGCCCTGTACCGATGTAATGACCGACAACCCGTGAATAGTCGTTCGTTGTAGTTGGTGCTGTCGCGCTAAAAGCCCCACTCGCGCCAATCCACAAGGCACTCCCTGCCGATGCTCCGCTTATACTGTTTGCCGCATCAACCATCCCCTGCAAAACACATGAACCGCTGCCCGTGTGAAATCCTAAGAATTTCTTGCTGTTAGCGTTGCTAGTGTCAGCTAAAGCGTCCCCCATAATATCGACAATCCTGTTTGATGCAACACTGACATTTGTGTTCATCGTTGTGTTCATGCCTGTCTTTAACTCGTCCTCCTCATAAGCTGATGTGATGTCGTCGATCTTTGTTTTGTCGGCACTACTCATTGAACCCGCTGCGCTTGTTGTCGCTGCCGTGATTGCAATGTCTGGAGTATTTCCCCCGCTGCTTGTGATCGGTGCCGTTCCTGTAACCGCCGTCAATCCACCGCCTCCACCTCCGCTGCTCGCGATTGTAATTGTGTCGCTACCGTTGTCAGATATGGTCACGTTCGCACCTGCCGCAATCGTCAATCCGCCCGTTAAACTATTCACAGAAGTAACACCTCCACTTGTTCCGTTTGCTGCCGCTGTGATACGTCCTTGCGCGTCTACGGTTATATCAGCGTTCGTGTATGCTGCCGCTGTCACCGCTGTGTCTGCAAGCGCAATCGTACCGCTACCTGTAATTGTTCCACCGCTTAACCCTGTGCCAGTTGCTACGCTTGTAACTGTGCCCGCGTTGTTGCTTACATCTGCAAACGAAAGAACGCCCGATCCGTTAGTTGTTAAGGCTTGCCCGTTCGTTCCTGTGTCATTAGGAAGGACAAGGGTGTAACTAGCTGCCGCGCTATGAGGAGGAGATTGAATCTTAACACCGTGCGAATTTTGGTTGCAATTAAGCTGAATGGCTCCGTCGTTAGTGTCTCCCTTAACTTCCAGAACCCCCGTTCCATTTGGAGCTAGAATGATATTTCCGTTCGTTGTAGACGTGTCTATCTCTCGGGCTTGCACATCAAGGTTGCCTCCGAGCTGTGGTGAGGTATCATCAACGACTGTTGCAATCTTCGCGTTGTTGGCGGTAATGTCTAAAGCTTGTTGGGTTGTTATGCCCACCTTTGCCGTATTAGCCACGACTGCGCTATTCGCTGCAACACGTGCCTCTGTGTAATAGAGATTTGTCCCTTCGTCAATGTCTGTTGTGACCAATACCACAACGCCCGTCTCTCCGTTTACCGAGTCAACTGGGACGCTTGGAATATCTCCCGTAAGTGCGAGCGTACCGGATGAGGTTGGCAGGCTGAGGTTTACATTGCCCGCGCTATTGAGACGCATCCGCGCCTTTGTGCCATTTGCTTCGTCGTGAATGTAGACGTTACCATGCAGATTAATATCTGCCTCGCTTGCAGTTGTAGAGCCGTCTATATTGATAGCTGTGTAAGCCGTCGTGCCTGACGCATCAGTTGCAACAATGAGATCGATATCTCCAGGGCTTGTCTCCGTAATTTCTACACCTGTGATTCCTGCCTTTAGTTTTGCCTGTGTGACTGTAAGCTCTAGGCTGCTATCTGTCGCCCCTCCGTTATTCTGTGTTGTGCTTGTTCCTTGTTTCAATTCAGAATACAACACCAAAAGCCAGTCCACATTCTCCCACTTGTTTGTTGCTCCAGCATTATATTTTAATACATCGTGATTCTGCAGGCTGCTGATTGTTACGTCGGTAAGTTCTGCAAGTGTAGAAACACCGCCCGCGCTACTGCTTGGCAGCCATTCCTGTGTCGCTGCGTCGTATTCAATTACTTGCCCATCGGTTACGCCTGTAGTATCA
>JGI24003J15210_10000576_pt1 | contig 15738 bp, 22 predicted proteins | sample LinPmetageLP28_FD_15210 | JGI IMG/M metagenome (IMG submission 15210)
TCTATAGTTTCACCTCTTTTTCTTTTAGGTAAAGTAACACCATTAGTAATAAGTAATAAGTTAAAATCTAAAACCGACGTATGAACATCTGATAAGAACGTTTTGTATGTATCATTCATATTAGCCAATCTTATTAAGTGTGTGTCAATCTTACTTCCTTTAATCATATGAGTGCTTTTATAGTTGTCTTTCATATCCTCTACAATAGCTTCTGATAACTTGTGCTTTTTCCCCATTTTATCAAACTCTGCCAATGATGAATCATATGCTTCTCTACTTACTTTAACCACTTCTACTACTACGTCTACTGCTTTTTCTTTTGTAGCCATTTTAACGACTCCTTTATTTTTGTTAGTTTTCATAATAAACAATATAGCAATTATTTACGTCTTGTCAAACACCTTCTGGGGGAATCTTGAAGCGTCACCATTAGATACATAGTCGCAACCCCAACCCCGAAAGCGGGGATTACTGGCTAGATAGAGGTATAATATATATATAGGTCTTAAAAAGATACACAACCGAACACACATATATAATATTATGCTATTGCTACTTATATAAATATTTAGTAAAATAAAAAGCCGTAAAAGGCTCTAATATAAACACATAACCGACGGAAGTAAAACAATGTCAGAAACAACATATACAAAATACTCAAAATGTCCGACTTGTTCTCAAAGCGTCAGTAAACAAATAGTAATTGCGTCGTTGCCTAAGAGTGCGGAAGTTCTTTGCGTACCTAACGACGATGAACATAATACGTGGTCAGTAACATTGACAGACTACAGAAATGACAATACTACAGAATTTACTGCGTCGAACATGAAAGACGTTAGATGGTTTATAGAAAATGTCGCTATTAAGCTTCATAGACCTGAGCATAGATTTAGTGTCGTATTTCCTACTAGTAGATATGATAGACATAGTCGCATATCAAAGATAGAATTTAATGAGTGGGCAGACGAAAATTTAAAAGTACGTAAGAACAGAACAGACTGGTATAGTAAGTTAGTCAGTAAGGCAACTAAAGACGCCGTTCGCGGGTCTAACGTAACAAGCAGATTAGGATATAGTAACCACGACGTAGAGTAAATCTATGTCGCAACACAGGAGAGTCACAAATGGCAAATTACGACAAACACGATAAAATTGTCTCGCTAGACAGAGAGTTTGACGTTATTAGAAATAGAGTTATGTCTTTACGTTCAGACGTAAGCACGTTCTATAATAATAACCATATAGACGCGTCGAAGACACGAGTATTTAGTACCAAGTTAGACAAAGTCGTAGAGCTTGTACTAGACGCAGAAAGCGTATATAAGAAACAAGTAAGAGAAACACGACAATTAATACAAGAAGTCGTAAAGNATNTAATNCAAACTAGGACAATCTATATAGTAAGTAGATGTACAAAGACAAGACACAAATCAATATGCCGACGTTTTTAGCAGAAGAAAACTGCACCTTTTCGTCGGCGTCTTGTCAGACTATGAAACAAACAAAGAATTTAAGACTTTGCGAAAGCAAAAACAATTGCGTCGGTAGGTCGAACGACGGAATAACTTTAACGAAAAAGAAAGGAAGTTAATTATGTGTGGAATATACGGAATGGCAAAATCTACGACACCATATACTAAAAAACAGTATAAGGATGTTAGACGCATTATGCGAGAATTGGCTATAGACTCAGAGTCTAGAGGCAGTCACTCGTCAGGAATAGCATCAGTCGGAGATGAAGTCATACTACATAAATCACTACTAGAGTCTTCAAAGTTTGTTGACACTAAACAATATAGTTCCGTCATTAAGTCATTAAGAGACGATACAAGGATTATATTAGGTCATACAAGGTTTGCGACACAAGGCAAGATAACCGTCGAGAATTCTCACCCATTTATAGTGGGAAATACCGTCGGAGCACACAATGGTTGCGTCTATAATATTAAAGAGATGGAAAAGAAACTAGACAAAGTATGTCCAGTCGACAGCCAACTTATATTTAAGTCTATAGACAAGTCAAACACAATAGAAGAAGCCGTCAAATATTTTGATAGCGACTTTGCATTGTGCTTTGTCAAAGAAAACCAAAGTGTCTTAAACTTGTGCCGTGAGACTAACAGACCGTTACACGTCGCATATGTACCCGAACTTAAAACATTGTTTTTTGCGTCGGAAAAAGGATTCATTGAGGATTCTTTATATACATGTACTGATTATGACGTAGACGTAATACAACTTAATAAGAATGTATTATACAGCTACGACGTAAATAAGTTTGACAAGGTAACTAATGTAACAAAGACAGACTTTGACTATCAAAGTAGAGTTTATACTTATAACATAAATAACTACAAAACTAAGACTACGAGTACGTCATATTTAAACTACGACGACACTCAACCATACGTTAATTCATTATGGGTTAACGGAGGAATATCTTACGACGAACACGGACAACCGACTGAAGATTGGATAAGTAGAGAACAAGAAAACTTAGTCAATTTGTATGGAGGCGACCAGCTTCAATGGATGTACGACGATGTTGATATGCAATGGCTTTATATTACCGACTATGGTGATATGCTTACTGAATATCAAATTGCGACAAAACTAATTGATAGTGGAGTCGATGATGTAGACTTAGTTAACCAAGAAGACGATTACAATCTACAGACGGGAAGGAAGGTATAATGCCACACCCTAACCGAGACAGACATTTACATCGTCTGAGAGTAGAGAGTAACCACGAAGTAGAAAGAGACGAAAGAGTCTTTTCTAATTGCGAAACATGTTCGACGGAGTTAAATGACGACGTGACAACACGTACTAATGATAACGGCGACGAACATTGCGAGGATTGTTATTGTGAAAATTATTCACAATGCAATAGTTGTGGAGAAGAACTTCATAATGACGACGCACTTAGTGTAAATAATAGTAGAGAACATGTTTGTGAAGGTTGTTACGACGAACATTACGGCACATGCGAAAGATGTGAGTATGCGACCGAATATGACCATCTAGTCTACAATGATACATACGGCGGAGATTTATGTCATAGTTGCAATGACGAATACGAAGACGAACATAGTTCGACACGTTTTCCTGATTGGTCTGTAATGGACAACGACTACGTAAACTCATGTCGAGACTTTGTTAATCCTCGTAATAGTGGTTATAATATGAGTCAGACAACGGGTAAAGTCGTGAAACAAGTTTTTGACGTTGAGCCTAGAGTTAGACAGGAATTTAAAGATTCATTTACTTTAATTAAATCAAGTCGCTATCAAGGAGTAGAAATAGAGTTTAATACTAACTACTCAGTCAGTAGAGACGAAATTTATCATAGATTAAATGCAATGTTAATGACGTCTAGAACTAGTAGATTCAGAAAAAATGATTGGCACGACTATACCGAGAGAAGTCTGTTTATTGCAAACGACGGCTCCGTAACTAGTGCAGAACACGAACACGGGGCAGAGATAGTAATGAGTCCACGTCGCGGCGACGTACTTTATAGAGACTTAGAAGTAGTAAATAAATCTATGAAGCAAGACTTCGACGCATACATTAGTTCAAGGTGTGGTTATCATTTACATATAGATACTAGAGATTACGACTGGTATCACTTTGCAGTCTTACTTGCAATGACAAAGTTAATAGAGCCTCACATCTTTAGTTGGTTGCCGTCTAGCCGTAGAACGTCTAGGTGGTGTCACCCAGTAAGTCAAAATTGGCAGTCTTTTAAAAATATATGCGACAGAGAAACTTTCGTAGAATTTTATTATGACGGCGATTCTTACAGGGACGACAAATATCACGACAAAAGATATTGTGGACTAAATCTACATAGTCACTTTCAAGCAAATCAAGGGACAGAGTTACGCTATCATAGTGGCACTCTTAATCCCGACAAAATGCTTCACTGGTCTATTGTATGGAGTCAGATTATTGACACTTGTTACCAAATAGGTAACGACTTACATTACAACAGAGACCCAAGAGATGATTATTGGTTTGGTAAGACCGACTTTATTAAGTCACTTAGCGACGTAGTGTGTAAAGAAACTAGAGTTAAGATTAATGATACGTTAAGTTTAATCAGAGGATTAGATTCGACGCAAGACATTCTAGAAGCACAACGTAAAACGTCTCAGTTAATTAGACGTGAAATAGGACTAAAACCTAATAGTTGGACTTTAGACGGGAAAGCAGTTGAGTACGACTTTAATAGACTTACTTCATTAGTAGGAGTAGCGACTGGTTATGGAAATCATAACAGACCGACTATGACAGCAAATTGTTTGTTTGACTTATTTAATATCCCCGACAAAACAAGGATATTTTATAGAAATTGGTTAGCAGACAGAATGTCTAGTAACTACTATGCAGACCCACACCACGTAGAAAAATGCTTTACTAAGACTACGAGGTTTGTAGAGTACAATAAAAATCTTAGACAATTTAATAACGTGTCTTGGATGAAACATAGAATACCACTAACAGAAAGACTTAATGAGATTTATTCAGACGTTAGGTATAGATTGCAACCAAGTCTAGTTAGTGAATATATTGATACATAAATTTAGTATTGATATAACGTCTAATAGTACGTCAGAACGTAGGCTATACGCCACTAGTCTACGTTCAACGACTACGACGCGAATTTTTAGTCGTATTCACGCTTTTTTTTTATATTTTTTTATATATATATCACACTAGCTAGATAGCTAGAGATAGAAAAAGTACTTGACTATTAAATTTATTAGATGTAATATTAATATATTATTAAAGATATGACGGACAGATATAAATATAAACAATTAACGACTGGGAATAGGCAGTCGTCGGCAACCAATCCGACACTCGTTACCCCCATAATTGTAAATATGTTTGGTTGGCAAACCTCTGTCCGTCGTAAAAATAACGGAGAAAACAATGAATAAGAAATATAAAGTAAGAGTAAGCATTCCAGTAGAATATGACATTTCAGACTTAATGACTAGCTTTGATACTACTGTAGATGTAGAGGCAGAGAATAATGAAGACGCAGTAAATTACGCAATAAGAGAATTTAATGAAAACTACGATTTAGATTCTATATATGACGAAATATACGACGAAGTTAAGAGTAGCTTACTAGTGTGGCTAGACGGAGATTATAACTGCGACACTTATGACAATGACTACTATTTTGCAGAAGAACAAAAACCTAGACCTTTTCCAGGAATGGAAGGCAAGGGAATAGACGGAAGTGATAACAAACACTTATACCTAACAAGCACAGGAGTAGACGACGACAAAGGAGTAGAAGTAAATGAGTAAGAAAATAACGTCGGGATATCTTAGACAAAAAGCAGAGTTAAGTGGGGTGTTTATATATATAGACGGAGTAGAGTATCAAGTAGATACTAGCGAGTTAGACTTAAGTCATATTATAGACGATATAAGTATGGCAGGAGACGACAATGACATGTCGGAGTATCTGCATGAATTAATATATAAAAAAGAAAGGAGTAATAATGAGTAAAGAAGCAATTAGATTACAGACACAAGTAATAAATGCGACATCAAAACTACATAGTCTAGGATTTAGAATAAAATGCACATACATACCAGGTGCAGGTTGGGCGTCGGAGCTAGTTAATAACAACACTGGAGAAAACCACGAACTAGACGAACATAGTAAACCTAAATTTCAAGACGACTACCAAGCTAAGTTAGACGCAGAGCAAGAGAAGAATAACGACTACGCTATGGACAATATGACTTGTGATTGCGAAGACGAGGAAGAATGACTGACAAAGAAATAACTAAAATAGTAAAAGAGTGGGTAGACAAAACCAAATTTCCTTATGGTTGGGAAGAAGGGTTTTTAGACGCTTGTGAAGATGAAGAATATCGAAAAGAAAATATAAAACCACTAATAAATAACTATTTATTGTGGGGACAATGGGAGGACTGGAAGAATGACAAAACTGAATAAAGGAACTATACCTAGACTGACGCAAGAAATATTTTTTACATGCCACCCAAATGGGTCGGTAAAATTAAACAGACAATTAACTTTAAAAGAGTTTGACAAGAAACTTGGACAGTTAATTCAAAAGACGGAGAGTAAATGAGTAAAATAGATAATAGAACTACTGGTAACAAGTTGCTAGATAGTTTAAAGGTAGAGACTGAAGTAATAGGTTTTAGTCATATTCAATTAACTTTATATATAGAACAAGCAGAAAAACTAGTCGATAAACTAGCTAAAGACTTAGATAGATATAAAGGTGGTTATTATATTTTGTCGGAATATTTCGATTCTATACCCGACGACGATAAGCAAGGTGTTGATAAGAAACTAATGAAACTTAATTTATAAAGTTATAAAGTTTATATTGACTATAGTAATATGTAGTACGTATATTGAGATATGAAAAACAGATACCAAACCTCGTTTATGATTGATAAAGAACTTTGGATAAAGTTTAAATCTAAATCATCAAGTGAGGGAAAGTCAATTAAAGATAAGTTAAATAGTCTAATACTAGATTACGTCAATGATAATAAGGAGACAGACAATGCCAGCAGTTGGTTTTTATTACCCAGATGGAAGTAAATTGTCCTTCGAGGATATCAAAGACGGAAATGTAGACATATTTAAAATGGGTATGTCTTTACCTACTTTAATTGAAATGTCGAAAGAAAGAGACCCTAACAGGAAGCCGTCTACAACGGAGTTGCTTGTAGGTGCTTGCGAATCCTATTTAAAGAGAACTAAGAACTATCATGTGAATCCACAAGACAGAGCTTTCTCTTTAGCAGGAACAATGCACCATGCTAAACTAGAGCAACACTCAGACGAAAGACATTTGTTAGAACAGAAGTTGGAAGAGTTTAATATAACTGGAATAGCCGACCTATATGATAGGAAGACTAAGATGTTACTAGACTACAAAAATACCGGTTCTTATAAATGTGCTCAACTATTGGGGATGACATACAGACTGGTACCAGACCCAACTGGTGCAAAATACAAAATCTCTGGCAAATGGGGGAAGAAAGGTTCTCCTAAAATGATAAAAGAATGGTACAGAGACGAAGGTTTAGCAGACTTCGGAGATTGGGGTTGGCAACTCAATTGGTATAGATACTTGCTTAATAAATCTGGTTACGACGTAGATAAGATGTGCATACAAGTTACACTTAGAGACGGTGGAGTAGCAGTGGCTAGAGATAGAGGGTTAACTAATAATATATACTTAATTGAAGTGCCGAAATATGACGACGAAGTACTTGAGAATAAGTTTTTAAAAGCTAGAGACGAATTAACTAGGGCTTTAGAGACTGGAAACTTACCTCAGAAATGTAGTGATGAACAAACGTGGAGTGGAAGAAAATGTCAATCTTATTGCGACGTTAGATATCTATGTCCATATAATAACGGGAGTATGAATGGGTAAAATGAGTGAATTGGACTTACAAAGACGAGAAGTGGAAGCTATACAAGTGTCAAAAGGACATGAAATATACGAAGAGACTTCTTTGATTTCTAAGCACCAAAACGTCTCAGAAGAACCTACTCCTCAAGACGTAGTTAAAAGCAGAAATGGTTTTGATTATGTAGACGAAGGATATATGCGTTGGAGATTAAACCAACATTATCCTATCTGGTCTTGGGAAGTAATAAAGTACGAGACACTTGGAGACAAGGCTATAGTAGTACACGGACGTCTAAAGATTATGGACGAAGGTATACCACGTAGTTTTGACTCAGTAGCAGCACATAGAATAGCACAAGCTAGAAGTGGCTCTGGATATGTAGACTTAGGCAATGACCTAAAAGCAGCAAATTCAGACGCATTTAAAGTTGCAGTGAATAGACTATGTAATGTTGCAGACGACGTATATAGAAAACAGTATATTGACAACACTTTAAGTCAGAATCAATATGATAAAATGTTACTATTAATGTCGCAGCTAGACGTACAGGAAGCAGAGAAAGTAGATGTTGCTTTACAGTCTGGCAAAATAACAAAAGACAATTACGATAAAGTAATTGCTAAATTAACCACCGTAACGGAGGAAACGAATGAGTAATGTAAGTGAAATGTTATCAGACATAGATAACAACGTAGCATATTACAATCCGACAGAGGATACTACTGGCAATAAATATGAGCCAATCCCAGAGGGAACGTACGAAGCTAACGTCATGAAACTAAATATCAAAAAAGATATTGTTGTAAAAAATACTTATATGAGCGACATATTTGAAGCTATATATGTAATAGACGACGACAATCATCCGACTTTGAAAAACAGAGAGATTAAATCTAAGGGTTACTTTAGGTTTAAGGCTCCAGACAAAAACAAGCACCCTAAACTTGAGGACAATCAAGGACAAAATAAGGGTTATATGATTTTTGCTGAAGCTTGCGGTTTTGAGATGAAGAAAGACACTAGTGGGAAGTATCTACTTCCATACTTAATGGAGTCTGATATATCTGGAAACCCAGTTACTGTTAAAGTAGTTCACGACAAATGGACTGGTAGCGACGGAGATGCAAGAGTCACTCCCCTAGCAGTAAATGTGTTTAAATCAACTACTAGAGAGAAACCAGTAACTATGGCAAAAGATGAGCTGCCATTCTAATGGAGTATCTATTTAAATTATCAGAAGAAGAAGCAATGTCTTTAATTGAGATGGTTGAGCAACATAGGTGCGAAGGAGAGGAAGAACTATGTTCTACTATCAGAACATCTATTAAGACTCAATTCCAGTCTCAGTTTCAAGAACAAGAAGAAGAGGTAACCTTAGCGGTAGATGATATGTTAGACTCTGCCAAAAAGACTCTTGGTCCTGGATATTGCGACAACTGCGACTAATGGATATTTCTAAATGGAACCAAATAATGAAGTCTTTTCAGGACTTGATGGGTTACGACAAAGGAACTCAAGAAATGGTGTTACTGAAAAGACTTTCTTTTGGTGTAGACAAAGGAGTAGAAGAGATAGATGCACGAGAAGAGAAAGTTTTTGTGCATCTACTCAGAAAGACATATAGGGAGATAGCAATTGCAAAAAAACTTAGAGAGAATAATTCTAAAAAATCTTGAACAAGACGGAGGGGTTTCTGAAGTCCAGGCACTTCTCAACCACGGAATTGCACCGTGGACATTAAAAAAAATCATCACTTCTATCAGAAAGCAAGGATATAGGATGTCATCCGACAGATTATTCGTAGATATTGAATATTCTTGGTTAGATAGTCCTAATAAGTGGTAAAAAATGCAAAAAATTAAAATAACAAATGAGGATACCCCTCTATGGACATTTGGCAGGTTAGACGACACTTATGTCGCAAATGTAATTATAATCGATTAGAGGGGCATTCTAGAGAGGAAAATTTATGGAAGACTTAATAAAATATAGAAAAAGGTTCAATCAACCTATAGTATTCAATGGATTACAAGACGGAGTTATTTCTCCGACAGATATTGATTTTTGCTTTGAGGTTGACAATAAGTACTTGTTAATAGGCGAGGTAAAGATGAAAGGAAAGTCTATTACCATAGGACAAAAACTTGTCTTACAAAGAATAGTAGATAGCTGGCAAAAGTCTGGAGATGATAAATTTTCAATAGCTTACTTTGTAACTCACGACACTAGTGCAGCAGAAGATGTTATATTAGCAGACACTGATGTAGAGTCTATATATTTTAATGGACAGTGGCAAGATAAAAACATTAAGTTCAAGAAGAGTGTTCAGATATTGTCTGAGCAGTGGAATATAAATAAACTTAAGAATTTAAAGTGAGGACATAATGTCTAGTAAATCAAAAGCTAAAGGAAATAGATTTGAGAAAGAATGTGTTGAGATTGCAGAACAACACGGATTCCAAGCAAAGCGTGCTTGGGGTAGCGACGGAAGAAGTATAGGAAAAGATGCAGAGGTAGACGTAGTAATTAATTATTTACTTTCATCTGAGATGGAGAGAGAGATGGACGTACAATGCAAAGTAAGAAATAAGATTGCTCAATACCTGCTTCCGCCAGATTCTTGCGATATAACCTTAATCAAACAAGATAGAGGCGAAATATACGCGACGATAAGATATAAAGACTTGTTAGAGTTAATACAACTAACATTTCAAGTTAACTAATAAGTATAAATAGGGAGATACTATGAGAGTACATTACGACCAAAAGTCGAAAGAAGAATACGAACAAGAAAAAGCACAGTTTATGTCTTTGTGGTTTTACTTTGACAAAGACGAAGAGTGGTTTGATAAAGCAGCTGTTGACAAATACGTCAGAAGCAGAAATAATCCTCATTACGAGAACAATAGAAGAAACCAACCTTATAGAGACGTTTCTACTACCAGAATACCTACTAGGTGTCCTAAGTGTAAAAAATCGTGGGCAGTAGAAATGATATCTGCTAATAAATTTGAGTCTACTTTCCTAGACCAGTCTTTGTATAAAAATATACCAATGATTAAAGGGGACTGTCACGAATGTAAGGAGGATAAATAATGGTTATAGAAAAAGCGTTAGCAATACATAGTTCAGAGTCAGAAAAAGCAGTACTAGGTTCTATACTTTTAGATGAAACTTGCTTTGAGTTAGTAAAAGATTTTATACCAGAGAAAGATGTATTCTATGAACTTAAGAATCAGTCTGTATGGGAAGTTATATGTAAGCTAAAGAAAGAAAATATACCTGTAGACTTAATTAACGTATCGACAAAGTTAGATAATATGACTTACTATGTGTCAGGTCTAGTTGATTCTACACCTACTGCAGCAAATGCAATATCATATGCTAGGCAGCTAAACTCTGACTGGCTAAGAAGAAAATTAGTAGCACAATCTCAGCAGATAGCAGAAAAGGCTACAGACAATGCTAATGACATTAATTCTTTACTAGTTAATGTTCACGACACTGCAAGTTCTTTGCTTAACCTAGAGCCTGGACAGAAGTTTAACTTGGAAGAGTTATTAGTAGAGACTCAAGATTCTATATTCAATCAAAGAAACTTAGTTGGAACAGGTATAAAACCTTTAGACAGTATTATATCAGGAATGACAAAAGGAGAGATAACTATCTTTGCTGGACGTCCAGGTAATGCTAAGACTACCACTGTTGCAAATATTGCCAGAAATTTAGTTTTACAAGGCAAAAAAGTTGTAATGTTTAACAGAGAAATGCCAAATACAGAAATGATGAAAAAATTCATTGCTATGGAGGCTACAAACATTACATACGACATGTTAAGACATAATGCTATATCTAATAAAGATAAGATACAAAAGAGCTTAGATATCATTAAAGAAAAGTATACTGACAAACTATTTATGTTTGACAACATACGTAACTTAGAAGGAACCTTTAGAGAGATACGTCGTATAAAGCCAGACATAGTTATTGATGACCACATAGGTCTTATAGAATATGCTAGTAACGACATGAGAGACTTAAGACTTAAGATAGGTGACACGTCTAGAAGATATAAATGGTTATGTAAGTCAGAAAAGATTTCAGTAATTCTTGTATCGCAACTTAATCGTAATATAGAGTATAGAACAGAACGTATTCCTAAGCTTAGTGACTTAGCAGAATCAGGTAATCTAGAACAAGACGCAGAGATAGTAGCATTTACTCACTATCCTTGGACAGTTAATTTCGAGAATGCAAAAAACGGAAGGTACGGTTTAGAGATTGTAGTAGCTAAAAATAGATATGGTTCTACTGGTAAGGCGTCTGTAGGATTTGCTCCAGACTCTTGTAAGTTATACGACACAGTTGAAGAGGTAGAAGCGTTCGCTGCTGCCCCAATGCCTGATGTACCTTTTTAAGGTCTTGGTCTTTTTAATATAGCTTTTAATAAAGCGGGAAGGTTCTGTCCTTTTTTACCAAACATACCACTACCAGTCAATCTTTCCAGTGCGTCTGTTTGTAAAGAATCTTGTTCGGCTGTTTCGTTACTAAAAAGTTCTGCTAATTTTTCCATAGCTTTATCACCTTGCTTACCCATCAATCCACTACCTCTAAGTCTTTCAGACTGTTCTGGTAATTCTGACTGTTTTCTAGTTTCTACTACGTTAGCAGTATCTTTCATAGTCTGAGTAAGACCAGCGACTGGAGCTATGCCAAGTGCATTTTTTAAATTTTCAGTTCTTTGTAAAGACCTTTGTATTCTTTTATCTTCCAATGCTTTTTGTACTCTATTTCTAAGTTTTTGTTGGAATTGTATGTCTTTGAGAAAAGTTCCAGTCAAAGGGTTTATCTCTCCAGATTTTAAACCTTTAGCGTAAGATTGTTTATTTGCAAACATTTGAGGTGCATTAGTTCTTTGCATATTCTGTTCAAACAAATATCTTTGAATCATAGTTGGGTCTATAGGAGTTTTACGATTATCTTTACTCATCATTCTTTTCAATATTTCTATTGCTTCTTTTGCAGACTTAGCACCCTTTCCGACACTACCTACAGGGTTAAGCATCATAGCTAACTCTTCCATCGTAGGTTCGTCTACTTGATTTCCAAATGTATTCATTTTTAATAATTCTTTTAATTTATTGTTCATAATTTATCCTATGGTGTATATTGTTTTTCTTCTTGTTGTGCTTTTACTTTTCTTTCCCACTTCTTTTGTATAGTTTTCCAAGATACATCAGAAGCTTTTATCTGTAGGCTAGGATACATAGACCCGTAAGTTTCATTAAACTCTACATACATTTTTATTGCTTCTTTACTGTTTCCGTCTTGAATCATATCTCTAATACTTTCTACTGTTCTTCCTTTAGTATTTCTAATTCTGTCTTTCTTCATACCCTCAGTCTCTACCGCTCTCCTAGTAAGTCTACTAATATTACCACCTGCTATAGGAGCTAAGACTGTTGCGGCTTTTCTAAATGGTACATCCCATTGTTCTGGATAATGAGTCTCCATACTTTTGGCAAAGGTATTCCAAGACCTTATAACTCTTTGGAAGTCGTCAATTACAACTGGCTTTAAAAAAAAGCTTATAGCAGAACCAGGGTCTTCGTCTGTTAAAATATCAGACATAACACCAAATGAACCTACGTTAGATATGGCATTCATATAGTCATCAAAAGTTTTATCTTCTTTTAATAATTTTATTCTAGATTCTTTACCGTAAAACTGAGGCTCTCCTGTTAATACTTGATTCATTTTTTCTTTTGCCCACATAACAAAACTACCACCAGCAACTCCGCCTATACCTAGGTTGAGTAATGGCATAACATTTCCGTCTATAAATTCTCTTTCAATAGTTCTTTTCATATAAGTAGCTTGCCTATAACCAAATCTTTTAAACAGTAGCAAAGGTTTTATCATGGGGTCGTTAAACAAAAATGGGTCTAACATAAAGTCTCGTTGTAACTGAGAATTCTTAGCAAACTTTTGCATAGAGCCTAGAAGTTTAGTTCTAAATAATTTCTGTTCTTGTGTTGTATATCTACCTGCTTCTATTGCGTCTAGGTGTTTTATAACATCTTTTTCTTTTAATCCCATTCTACCTAATTTATTAACAGCCCACTTTTTTCTTTGAGCTGGAGCTAAAGTAGAAAGAAAATCTTTTCCCGCAATAGCCCTACCAAGTTTTTTCACAGTTTCTTCGGCTGTTGCAGCAGCTATCATTTGATTCATTTCATTAATTTTAGAAAAAGGGTAAGCAGTTTTTTTAGTAAGATATGTAACTCCGTCTGTGTAGCTCATTTTACCTTTTATAAATTCTTTTATAGGAGCTTCTGTCTTTGTAAGTTTGGATGCTCCAATCTGTAAAGCTTTATCTTGAAGAACAATTTCGTCAAAAGCAGTTAAAATAGTAGCTCCACTTCTATTGACTCTATCTCTTAATTTTGCGTCTGTAGCTAATCTATAAATAGATTTTAACGTAGTACCCATACCAGCTTCTACTGCCGTAGATATAAAAGTCTGAGTAAGATTAGGTATAACAGCTTGACCTAAAGATATTTTACCCATCATCTCTAAGTTAGCTATAGTCTGAAAACTTTTAGATAATGGAGTAGTTTTGTCAAAGTTAATCTCTCCAGTAAATACTTCTTTTATCATGTTAACTGCGTCAGCTTGGTTTTGTATAGTAAGAGGTAAATCTTGTCCACCTAAAAGCTTAGGAAGTTTTAACCCGCTCATTTCTGCTGATGGGTCTATTCTAGATAAAAGTTGGTTAAAGTAAGCACCTGAAGGTGTAAACGCTTTTGATAGCTCTATACGTTTAGTAGCACCAGAAGCATACTCTACTAATAATTTAGTAAAATCTTTTTCCATTAATTCTGGAACTAATTTAACAATATCCTGATTAGTAAATTCAAAGTTTGCTAATTTTCTAGCTTTTTCAAGAGGACTAAAAGGTCTTAAAGTATTTGTATACATACCATGATTTAGAACTCTAAATACGTCGTATGTATTAGGTTGCCCACCAGAAGCAAGAGAGCTACTTAAAGCATTCCATACTTTTTTAAATTCTATAGCTCCAGGTTTTTTAGACGCAGTAAATTGACGAACAAGTCCATCAAGCTGACTATTTAACTTGTCTAAAGTTGCACTGGTATAGTTTCCATCTAAATTAAAACCTTCTAACTTAGTAAGCTCTAAAACCTTTTGTTCCATAGTCGACATAGTATCGAACATTACGTCCAAGACATCCTTTCTAAACATTCTAGGCAAATAACCGTCTACTTTTTTTGCTAGATTTAAGTTAGCACTTTTAGCATCGTTCCATATACTTAAAGGATTTTTTATTCCATCTCCACTAGTAGTAAAAATATCTGTATCATTAACTAAATCTTTTCTAAGTTGTAATCTTTGTTTTTCTGTTCCTTTAGCTCTTTTAATTCTTTCTTCCATACTTTTTTGCCAAAGGTCCTTACTGCCAATTTTTTGAATTTCATTAAAATCGTTCCACGCACTGACTTTTTCTTCTCCCCTCAAATATCCTTCCCACCATTTTCTGTCATCAAAGTCTAGATTTAATTTAGTAATCTGATTAATAGTAATTAATCTTTCTGTTACTTGTTGTTCTGTTCTATTTGTAACATTATTAACAAGTCTTGCTATTTTACGTGCAAAAGGGTCAGTTAGGTGGTAGTAAAAAGGAGTTAAAGGTCCAAGAATTTTAGCAAAGGGACCTTTACTAGCTCCGGAAGTTTGGTACATATAGTTTGTATCGTTAAGCTTTGAATTTTTTTGTATAAAATCTCTAATAGCTTTTTGGTTTCTTAAATTTTGAGTAAGAATAGCTTTCTCACTTGTGGTCATATTTGATATTTTAATAGTTTGTCCGTTCTCTATAGCATTTGCCCATCTAAAGAAACCGGTCGTTCCTCGTTCTTGTCCACGTTTTATTGTGTTAGAGTTAATAGTGTCTATTAAAGCGTTAGACCAATCTTCTGACTTATATCCTTCTACTCCGTCCAAAGCTTTTTGTCTATAAGTTCTTAATTCTACGTCGTGAAATTTAGATAATATTTTTCTTTTGTTTCTAATGTTCCCTAAATTATTTTCAAATTTTCTTAAAAGTTCTACGTCAGCAGTGTGGAATTGAAAGAATAGTTCTGTGTTTTTAGCATCAAGTTGGAATCTTCCCTGACCTTCAACATCTATTTGCATTTCAAAACCTTTACCTTTTTTAGTTGTCTGTCTAAAGCTTCCATTAACTATCTTAGCAGAAGGGAAAGGTATTGCTTGTTTACC
>JGI24003J15210_10000584_pt1 | contig 15618 bp, 8 predicted proteins | sample LinPmetageLP28_FD_15210 | JGI IMG/M metagenome (IMG submission 15210)
TCTGGTGAAATAAGTTTTCTTTGGGATGAGTTATTTTCCCCATCCCAAAACACAATGACTTTATCATGATTGTGTTCATTAAGAAACTTTTTGATTGTGTTAACAAAATGATATAAACCTCCAATATGTTTTCCGTCATGGTAGAAATCTCTTACTCCATGAAAACCTATTTTAAATAAATTATTTCCGTCAATTAATAATGTTTTAACCACTTTATTTGTGTTAAATTGTTACTGTTCTTTTTTTTCTTCTTCTAACTTAAAATCACCTTCAACTCCGATGACCTTTTTCCAATACTCAGATTGCTCACTTTTGTATTTTTCAATTGATTTTTTTTCCTCAGTACTCTCTTTACCTGCTATGAATCCGTGAGGAGTTACAATTATTTTTCCATCCGCGTATCCTAATCCATTGATATGATTTTTCATTACCGATATTTTTGTTCTGGACGCAAACTTTACTTTTCTTTTGTTCTTAACTGCCGCTATAGTGGTGGTACCAGCATCTTTTTGATTACCAAATAAGAAAACTAAAGAAGAATTTAACCAAATCGCCTCACCTCCTTTACTCTTTATCTTAGGTTGCCCAAATGGGTTATCAGGAAGTTGTACCCAAGGTTGGTTAACAATTAATAAAGTATTTTCATACTTAGAATCCGCTCTACGTGAGCCCGAAATTCTTTGGTTGATACCCATACCTATTTTATCCGCTAATGTAGATGCGTTATGCATTTTACCACCTTTACCGTCAAAAGTCATTTTACATGGTACTGAACCCACTGAGTCCCATAAGAACAGTAAGTCATAATCTAATTCACCTTTAGACTGAGCGTCCAATAACTCATTAATGAAGTCAGTTATTTGTTCTATATAATTAAAATTATTATTAAAAATGAAGAACCCGTCCCAATCTAATTCACCTGTTTCTTCATCAACTACTTCATCACACTCGAAACCCATAAGTTTTGCGTGCTCAAAAGACCATTTTTGTTCCGTAATAATGAATACAGGTAATATATTTTTTTTCTGAGCGTCTACTGCCGCTTTTACTAACGCAGTTGTTTTACCCGTATCTGAATGTCCTAAAAACATATTTAAATGACCTATTGCTGGTCCAGGTAATCCAACAGCATCTAAGAAATCCTCACCCAAATCAAAAAACCTTTGTGGTTTATATTTTGCGGATGTAGAAAATTTCTTCTTTATACTATTAAAATCTTTTTTCTTTATTGCCATATTTTTTTAAATAATAATGGTAACGACACGAATGCCGCTACCATCAATTGATTAATATATTAAAATGGTAAGTCTGTGTCAACGCCCATTTTTGATTGTGGGTCTGTAGACTCTTCTACTTTACCCGTATTTGAAGCTCCTCCGAGAGATAATTCTGTATCATCACCATATACATATTTCTTAAGTTCACTACTCCAAACAGGTGTTTCACCTCTTGCGATAGCTTCTAAATACTCTACAGGTTTCTGTGCGTATACATCTTGCCATGATAATTCATCTTCCACCCACTCTTTCATTTGAGCCTCATCTTTATGAATAGTACATGGGTCATCATACATTACTGTTTGAACAACTGTATACTCAATACCTTTAGGTGTTTTAGCCTTTGAAAGTTCGATAATTAAATCTCTACCCTCATTAGCATCAGTTATATCTCCTTTTGCTTTCCATATTGGAATAATTTTATCTAAGATACCTTCTTGTTTGTAGTTATCTTTAAATCTCCAAAACTTAGGTCCGTGGTCTTCGTTGTCTCTATCAACAAGTTTAACGATATAAAACTTACGTGGTCTGTATTGTCTTGCTAAATCTTTGTCTGATTCTTTACCTGTTGATGTTAACTCCTCGTAAACCTCAGTAAGAGGTGAACGCTCCCCATCATTTTTACCTGGGTCATATAGTTTAGTCCATTTACCGTCAATCTGAATTTCGTGATACCACACCTCTTTAAATGGTGAAGAACCGTCTGATGTTGGTAGGATTCTAACTGTTTTTTGACCTCCTTTAGTTCCTTTTGGTAGATAAGTCGTGAAGTAACGTTTTAACCTATCTTCTTGTGAAATCGATTGATTTCCTCCGTTTGTTTTTGCAGTGTTTTTCTCGTACTGAGCTAGAACTGCGTCTAATGCATTTGCCATAATTTTCTTTTTTCTCTGTTATTAATAATTTATCTTTTACTCAAGTAATAATATAAGAAAGAAAGTCGTTAAGTCAAATAATTTAAAATAAAAAAAAGACCAATTAATATTGGCCTTTTAATTTAAAAAAATAATATATTAGGGTTAGTATTCGTCTTCGAATGGTGTGTCAAATGATTTTTTGATATCGCTTCTTGAAAAGTTATCAACTTCATCAGAAGTAAGTACATATTCGTTTTTACCTGTTTTTTCCATTTCGACTCCTTTATCAACAAAAAAATCTGTTAATTTTTGGTTGTATGGATAACTGTCTAAACTTCTAAGTTGTAACTTTTCTTCTGGAGATTTTTGACGATATTTGTCAACTTTAGTTTCGAGGTCATTAATTTTATTAAGTATTGTATCCATATCAGCTAATTTACTGGTTAGGTCATTTAACCTATCCATCATACTATCCATATACTCTTCTTGTTTTTTAGACATATCTTTTTGTGTAGTAACTAAATCCGTAATATCTAATTCTTCCGTACCTGTTTCTTCAACATCTACAGACTCACTATTAGGTTCATCTACAACTTCAACGTCTGGGTCTGAGTCGACATCAACAGATTGGACTAATTCGTCTTCTAATTCTACACCATCTAAATTTAAATCTTCACCTTCGTCACCAGGTGTATTCGGCGGTGGTAAAGTCTCATCTTGTTCGGAAATATACTTATTAATATTATTATATTTAGTTATTTCCTCTAATATTTTTTTATCTACAGACATTTTATTATTTTTTTTTAACCATTTAAAAGTGTTTTAACCCCATGAGGAGTTTCAACTTTTAATGTTCTATTTAGTTTCATAGAATTATCAACTCTTTCTATAAGGCCGTCTCTCATTCTTACAGTATAACAATCACCCGTATCTAAATCACAAACTTCTTTGTAACCATTACCCGCATCTTTTTCAGTGATTCTTGTGTCTTTAGACAAATATTGGTCTAGCAGTGTTTTTGTATCCATAATGTTTTTATTTATAAATATACGTAAATTAGTCTTTTTCTTAATTTATTGATTATTATCCCCAAGCATTTATAGCAGTTTTAAAAATAACTTCAGATTTATCGAATAATTGTTTAGATACAGTATTAGTTGAAATATCATGATTAACCGCGGCGATAATTGAATCATCTACATTACTAGACGCGTTTAATTCTTTTTCTTTAGTTGTAAATCTAAACGTATAATACCACAAATAGGTAAAACTCTTTGCCAAATCACCGTTGATTGTACTATTAACTAAAAACGCATCAATTATTTGACTAAACTGATTACATACTTTAGACATAAACTCTATTGAGTCACCCGCATTTTCAAAGGATAAATACGGTACAACATAATTACCATCTTTAACACAGGTTTGTTGGTTGAAATTAACTGTCCATCTTGCATTACTCTTCATGTTTTTAAGATTAAAGTAGTTGTTATTAAATGCTTTTAGATTTTTCCCTACTCCTGTCTCTACATATCCTACACCAAAAATAAATTTTTGAACATTTTCAGGTAAAGTAATTTGTTGTACACCTCCTTTAAACTGTGTTTGATTTAACTCAGTCTTTAGTAATGGTACGTAAGGTTTGTTTAATTGTTGTACTGCAACACATTTAGTTTCTATTGCCTGTCTCTTACCATTAGTAGTTGTTGAACTATTTTTTATATAATTACTTCTAGTTAGTGTGTCTCCACTTGTATTAGATAATGATGGAATTCTTCGTATTTCAGATAAATAATTTTGAACGATATCTCTATTTACACTTGATATTAATCCGTCTGGCATCTGTAAAGAATATTTTGTTGCTCTAACACCTTCAAATGAAGTTTGAAAATCTCTAGTTGTAATATCGTGAGTAACACTTGTAATTAGATATGGGCCATAAAACATTGGTACATATCTTAGATTAAAATACATTGTTGGTTGAATCATAACATTACCCATTGAAGTTACACTACAGTTATAACTTGCGTTTTTATAAAAATTATAAAGATTTGCAGTTTCTTGAGAAACTTTCTGTCCATCAGCCATGGAACCCATGTCAGATAGTATTTGAAAGGTTGGTGCAATATTTTTTCTTTGCGCCATATCAATCGATATTGATTTAAAAATTTGTTGGTTTTGTACTCCAAAATCTACGTTAAACGCAACTACTTTATTTCTATTAGAAAAATTAGTTACTCCATCTTCAGAGGAACGTAAAGGAGATAAAGCCGGTTTAGTTATATCAAATGAATCATCACCATAAAGATAGTTGTCATTTTCCGGTGACGTATTAATAGTTTCAGAAACTTTACCGACATATATTGCTAAAAATTTAGGTTCGGAACCATGTGTGTCAACCTCTAAAAACGTACCAAAAGTATTATTCCCAATATCACTAAAAGACGGGTCAGGCATTCCTTCTTTTACTCTTAAATTTCTACCATAAAAATTAGAATAAGATGGTGTAGGCATAAATATAAAATTATTTTTTTCTAAAATGGTACCTAAGAGTGAAAGTACACTAGCAGATGAGTTTGCGGTCTTTAATGCACTTCTTAAATCTTCTATATTAATAACAACCTTATCACCGATTGGTCTATTTGCCTTGTCCATAAATAAAAATTGTTCAAATAATGTTTTGTTTTTAACATCTTGACCTGAAATCCATCTATCATTAAAAGTTTTAAATGTTGACCATAAATCATTTTTAATTGTATTACCATCTAATTTTGAAATTCTAACCTGTGTTGGATTTACTTTAACGGACGGTAATGTTTTATTAAGTGTTCTAAATATTTGATTTAACATATCATTTTGATATGTTATTTGACCCGATAGAAAACTTTCGAAAGTTTGTTGAAAATCACTTGAAGTTAAATTATTATTATTATACTTCTGTGTTGCAAAAACTTTTATTATTTGTGATAGGTCTCTTACATTTTCTTCAGTAAATCTAATATCCATTGTCGGAAAAAAATCGGTAACAAATGAACCGTCATCTGAATATCTCATATTTTCCTCAATATAGTCTCCGACATATTCATATAATGCGTCCCACGCTTCAGGATTTAATCCTTTACTCGTTGCTACAGTAGTACTATTAGTTGATGTTGGAACAGTTCCCTCAACATATAAGTCGAAATTTATTGGTTCAATAGGTTTTATACTTTCGTTAGTTGAAAACGAATTAAACACCCTCCTATTAAATCTACCGGGGTTTCCGATTTTTAAAATTATATCTCTTTCGGCTATTTGTATATTATTTAAATTAACAAAATTATTTAATTGTGCGTCTGATATTTTTTTAACATCAATTTCTGAATTATTACTTAATTCGGGTTTTTCAACAATTAATAAACTTTTCATTACTCTTTCAATATTATAGTTGTATTCAACATTAAAAGACCCTAAGTACTCGTTATCATTAATAGCAGAAGGGTTGAATACCATATCTTTGTAATCTTTTTCTTTTTTACAGAAATTTAAGAAATGTTTTTCAAATTCATCTAACATTTCTTTTGAGAATATCGCAAAAATTTCTTCTATAGATTTATACTCTTTTTCACTATCTTTATTTAGTAGATTAAACGCGTTTTGTTCATCATATTCATTATCAATATATTTAATATATTCATTTGTTTTTGGTTTTTTAATCCATTGGTTATCAAAGTAACCAAAATTAGAAGCTCCCCATAAAGGTCTAACATTACCATTCTGTATCGATTTATTATTTATATCAATATTTTCAGTCATATGTCCTTGAGAGTTTAAACACTCTCTTTGAGATTGAACAAATTTTAGATATCCTGAGGATGGTATAATTAATAATTTATTAGAAGAGTCTTCAACATCAAAACTTGTATTACCTTCAATATCGTAATATTGAAAATAACTACTATATGTTAGAGTATTGAGTACATTATCTTGGTCATATCCTACAGGTAAGAAATTAGTCTGTGATTGACCTAATTTAAAATTACCATTATTAAATAAGTCATCTATTTCGTTACTACTATAAGTAATTAGAGGTGATTTACCTGTAAAAAATTTATAGGTATCATTAACTACTTGAGGATAAAACCCGTTTTTAGTAAACTGATAATTAAAGTTAACGGGTATTCCTACATTACTTAAAGGGTTGGGTATTGTTCCAGGAACTATCTCTGTTTTTTGAGGTACATAAGCAAATGTTCCTCCTGTATAGTTTTGTACATTATAAACTTTATTTATATTGTTAGTTATTGGGTCATAAGCGTTTACGTAATTAAAGTCTTTCCATATGTCCTTTAAAATATCTCCATTACCTTTTTTATCTTCTTTATAACGATGCCATACCGAACCATATTTTAGTAACCAAAGATAAGGTATCTTATGTATAGCGGCAAATTTACTGAGTCCAGCATAAAAATAATCTCCCCATTTAGTGGTTTTAACTCCACTATCCAATTCATTACGTGTTAAGTATTTTTCGCTAAGTGTTGGTAATGGTAGTGAATTTAAATATAAATAACCTAACCCTACATAGGCATTTTCTTCACTAAATGTTTCTCCTGAAACCCCTTTTAATAACCCATTAATGAAATAGGGGGTATTTAAAAGTGATGTAGTCTGTAATGAAGTTAAATTATTAGTCGCGCCATCATAGTTAGTTCCGTAGTCTATAGGACTTTCAGTTAAATAAAAATCTTTATTTTCTCGATTATTATAATAAGACTTAACTTGGTCATTAGTATTATATTGAGTACTATCGCTTGAGTTAGTGATATTTTGATTAGGTGCCGCGGGTTTGTTTTTTTCATATTGAAAATATGTTAAATACCTATTTAAGTATCTTTCATCTTTGTCTGTTTGGTCATCAAACGTGGCTATACTCTTCTTTAAAATATTAAAATTCATAACATCAGTAGTACTATTCGCACCGTCTATACTACCAACTTCCACACCTTTAGATGTATTCTTTTGTAGCCAACTTAAATTATTAAAAGGAAAAACATCCATTAATGTTATAGAATTAGATGAACTTCCATTAATATAATCTTCTAATTGTTTTACCGATTCTACTGAAGAAATAATTTCAGTCGAACTTGTTGACATACTCTCTAAACTATAGATACCAAAATCTATATCAACATATCCTTTTATATAATCTTGTGTATAGATGTCTCTTGATTTTCTTGCCCAAAAACTACCTTGACCGTTATTAGAAATTGAAGATAAATAAGAGTTAAAGGTGGAAGCATTAAGACCAAATTCTTTTAAGATTTTCATTAATTCAGGGCTATTATTTAGACCTTCTTTTATGTTGACCGATTCAAAATCAGCTAAAACATTGTATAATGTTTTTCTAAAGTTATTATCTCTTATTACTTTACTATAATTGGAACTTAAGTAGGTACGTTCAAAAATTTCATAGAAAAACGATACATACTCTTCATTTACATATGGTTCACTCTCAAACGGAAATTCAACCGCATTGACTCCAATATACTTAGAAACTTGTTTATCATTTCCGTAATTAATATTAACTTTTGGTTTATCTCTTTCTAAAGATGCTGTTAAATATTCTTCAACAAATTGTATCTCAGGCCATATAGTATAATCCCATCCTTTTATAGTATTAATAACTTGCGGTTGTCCAGGGTATTTTAATGTATATTTTGCATCTCCATTCTCTGTGACTTCTTCTTCAAAATATTGTGGCCATGGATAAACTATTTTAGTGTTTTTTAATGTATCAGATAATCCGTCAACTGTTACTTGGTCTAACATATTTTTACCGTCCACCCCAAAAGATTTTTCAGGTGGTATTATTGCACTTAATCGATTTGGGTCTGTTCTAACATTCCAAGCTGCGGTATGAGTCTCATCCATTAAACGATAAAAGGCCTCCGCGTTGGCACATATAACTGCCATAACATTATTAATTGTTGGATTAAAACCTAATCCAATATCTGAACTAATAATTTTTTTGGCTAACGCTTCGGATAGTTGTTTTTCAATAGTTTCTCTTTTTTCTTTAAAAGTATTTTCAATTTTACCTAATTTAGCTAAAAAAGAACCAGTGGAAAAGTTTTTATCTTGTATTACATTACCAAATTTAATTAAAACAGAACCTTCTTCATTTTCGGTTATTTCACCGTCAGGACCAATATAATATGTCTTTGAACTTATGGCAAATTGTGATTTTAATTCGGCCTCAAATACTGATAACTCTTCGGGAGTTGGTTCACTTCCTTTTCGTATAGTATATGTCGTTTTATAATTAATTCTTGATGGGTCATCAAGTCTCTCAGTTAAATCACTACTCTTAATATTAACAGATATTTCAGCTGGATGTTTCTTACCTTCAATAATATAAGTACCGGGGTCATAAAATGTAGGACTACTTTTTAATGTCTGATTTCCCTCATTAATAATACCTTTTAACTTAGATAGGGCTGTTTTTTTATTCTGTTCATTAAGTTCTTTTTTAAAACCATATAACACCGAACTTTTAGTGTCGTTTAAAATAAAAATAGATGATGGGTCTATGTACGTATCAAACCAATTTTCATTAAGACTAGGATAAATCTTTTTTCTATATTTACTAATATTTTTTTCATATTCAACTACATCATTTAGAACTGACATATCTTCTTTTGAATATGCCTCCATCACAAACCTATTGAAATACTCTAACCTCATTCTCATTTGGTTCATAGTTATCTCAGGGAAATCATCATCAATTAATCCCTTTGCTTTATATAAGGAATAAACTTCTTTTATTTTCTGCATCCCTTTAGTCGTTTCTATCTTATCAACCCCCACAGTACCATCTTCAGTACCGTTAGTATTATTATCAACTTCATAAGTCTTAGGGTACATATGTGGTGTGGTATAGATATAGTCTAATAACGTGTCTTGTAAAAACGCGTGAGATTTGGCGACATACGAAGTAGTGATTTTATAACTACCATCAGACGGGTCAAATCTAGCATTAAAATCTTTTAGTATTAATTCTAATTTAATAGCTTTACCAAAATGACCTTTTACCGTTAAAATAAAAATAGGATAGGGTAAATGCATAAAAATTGAATATGGAGATTGGTCCCCTCTCTCAAACAAAACTCTACCTTGTACGTCAGTCATTTCAATACTAACCGTAGGAACAAAGGCGGGATTCATTTTTATATTAATTCTCGTTATACCAAGTAGTTGTGTGTCGACACCCCTACCCGAACTAAAAATATCATTTTCTGAACCACCTTCTTTTTTTCCTGGTAGAAATTGGTCAGTCCAAGAAGTATCAAAATATTTAGGGTCTTCGTTATCTGCTCCCGTTAAATTAACATTAGGTTCTTTTTGATTTTGAGCCCTTCCTTCTAAAAAGTTAACTTTAAGTTGTGCTACTCCAACATTTCTTACACTATCATCATAATTTGAACCAATAGCCAATTTAGTTCTTGGTATGACTCTCGCCTCTAAATTAGCATAAGTAATTAAGTTTTCTTGTTTAACATTACGCTCCTGTACAGTCCCGTCTGAATTGACGACTTTGTTTGGGTCTACAACTATTACATTATCATAGTCGGTATCCACATATACGTTTTCATTTCCAAAAAATTTGTTATCTGCCATAATAGAAGAAATGGTTTTCTACCGCCGCCTTATAATCCTGTAGAGAATTTGTTAATGGAAACGGAATAAAGAGTAGTGCGTTATCAGGAATATTAGACTCTAAACCACCATATTTAGGATTTGCGGCTAATATTAACCATCCAAAGTAAGGTGATTCATAAAACTCATAACTTATCTTATCTAACCTACTACGTCCCGTTCTAAAAATAAACCTTTTATCTGATGGTTTAGATGGTATATTAACAAAAGGCACGACAGTCTGTTGACCGTTAACCAAAAAATCCGTATATCTATTCCAGTATCTCATAATTAATTGAATGTGCTTTTACCATTAAACTCTTGTTTAGTTCCTTGATTTAATCCGGAGTATAATTCGTTAAAGTACCCATCTTTAGTACTATTAATATAGTCCTTAGGTACATTAATATAAAGGAATATTCTTTCTTTTTCTTTGGCGAATGGTGAATAGTCATTGAATTTTTTTACTGATGAGCGTTTACTAAATCTATTTAACTCTCTTTCAGTCTTATTAGATACTTTCGTATAATCGCTATTTAATCCGTCCACAGTGTTGTTAACATACCTAACCCATTTATTTATACCGTTAATTCTACCATTTAGTAACTTAGTTATTAACTGTTCTTTATTATTTAAAATTTCTTGATACATCGCGTTCATTAATCTAGCACTTTCAATTCCTTCATTAATTTCTAATGAAAAAGTATATGAACTATTCCAATCTTTTTCTACAAGTCTATTGTTGTCAACAAAAATTTGATTGTAGTATTCAGATAAATCAGTACCTAAAGTAGTCATATCATTTACCATTTCTTCATAAGTGGTATTTGCATTTTTAGATGTTTTATCAACATTAGAAGTACCACTAATAGAAACTTGTACATTTCTCGGTTTAGTTGAAAACCCGTCAGTGTTAGTTAATACAAAATTAACTTTATCTATTGTTTTAATTAAACTTAGTTGGTTATTAACAACTTTAGACATAACACTCATATAATTAGAAATAAAGTTAGGTTTTATTTCATTAATAGCGTTTTTTACATTAAACTTATACAAATCAATGTCAGTTTGTTGAAAATTCTTATTATTTATTTTTTTAAGTAATGGTGAAGTTTCACTATCAACATCGTCAATTATCTCATCAAATAAATCATTGATTCTATTCTGTAATATATCTTCTTGAGGTTTTCCAAATAACTCAGTGGTAACAGTAGTCCCTGTAAACCCATCTGTATAATACCCCAATATTTTACCTTCACTATAATTTCTCTCACTTGTAAAGTAAGATAAACCATCTAATGAGTAATTTGTTGCGACTTCATTTAAAGATTCAGTAATAGAATTTGCATAATCTTGTACATTTATGATTGCATCCGCCATAATTTGTTTATATGATTTTTGCCCACTATTAGTTGAAATATCTGTACCTGGATAGGTGACAATCTCTTCAGTTTGATTAACCCCAATGGTTTGTCCGTTAACAGGTATATCTTCATTTGTTGGTCGATTATCTGAACCAAAAGGTATACTACTGTTTATTTCCTCCCAAATTTCTCTATTTAAATCTTCTCTTTGTTCCGTCACAACAGACCTATCGTCATATACTTCTGTATTTGCGTAGTAGTTAAATGATAATGCGTTTTGTAATCTATTAACAGGCTCTTTTAATCCTTGACCACCAATAAAGAAAAATGACATATTAACATCCGCCAACATAGGTTGTACTCCAATACCTTCAGGATTTAAATCAAAAACTAACGGTTCATATGTTATTGAAATTTGATTAATAGCTATTTTAGTATGGTAAAAATCTCCAATTCTTAAAACACATATTGGAGGGGCACCGTAAGATGTATTTTTTGCATTAAACTCTGTTGGTCTTCCATCGTCACCTATAACAGGTATAGTGTCTCCAGGTCGTATACATTGTTGTAAAAATGTTAATCTAGAATTTAATCCTTCAGGTGTGGTAGAATGAAATGCTGGTTGAAAGTATTTTATTTTTTCTTTAATACCATCGTAAACCATAGGTGAACTTTCTTTAACTAAATTAAAATAATCACACTCAGTTAATAGTTTTCTAACTATAATTTTAGCAACTTCTTCTCTTTGTTTTTCTACTGTTTGATTTTTAATGATAGGTATCGGTTGTGTGTTTTGTTCAACATCATTAGAGACTGTTGGAGGAATAATCTCTTCATCAGTTACGGGCGGCTCTTCAATAGGAGGGGGTACTTCTACAACCGAACTAACTCTAACTCTTCTACATTTCATCGCATTTACTGAATATATTTTATCATTACCCACTAAATCTTGTGTACAGTTGGTCCCATCAATATTGGTTTGTTCTCCTTGTGGGTCTTCCTGTATGATTAATTTACCTTCATCGACCCATTTTTGTAATGATTTTTGATTTTCATCGAGTAAAGGTAAAAAATATTTTTTTACACTATCAATTCTTCTTTTAGATAATGCCTTGTTATAAACTGCAGAATTTGGTGAGGACGCTGAACCTTGTAATAATACACTAACGGTGGCACCCGCATTTAATGCTTCACTAACTTTTTTAATAAATAATTGTGTTTTATATAGAACTCCTGAAGTTTCCCCTGTTAATACATTATCTTGAAAAAATTGGTCTACGTTTGATTTTTCATCTGCATTTGCAGTATTATTATATTCTGTTTGTAATGCGATATACCCTTTTAAGGTACTATTATATACTTCTGTAGTAGTTGTAGATGTAGAATTTTGAGGTCCAGGTACGTCATTATGAAAATAATACCCAAAATCAAAATCAGTGGATTGTACTTTATTTTCATATTCCTCAACAGTAACATCTTCGTCTCCTGGTATGTCAGCATTAATAATATCAAAATTTTCTTTTACTTCTTGACCTACTGATGAATTTACAACTATATCATATATATCACTATAGGTAAATTGTGGAAACCTTAAGGCTAACTCATATATATCGTACTTTCTACAACCCGCAAAAAATGAATCAACAATTCCGTTAATTTTATTATTATTACTTTCATTGGCTAATTCTTTATCCACTATAGTATTTAATATGGAAGGGTGGTCAACAACAATTTTCCAACTTAAACTACCCTGTCTAGTCGTATTATTATAGGTATATATTGGTTCAGGTCGACCTAAAAATTCATTGGTGTTCCAGTTAGCNCTATTTTGTTCACTAACTTTCATATCATATGGTGGAAACCACATAATTCTACCTCCGTTAGGTCCTCTCTCACAATGTGGTAAATCTTGATAAGTAAATCCTTTTTTTCGTGATGTTCTCCACGCTAAATTTTCTAATGAAAACATATATTTTTTAACACCTTCACTACTAAACTCATTACCTGTTAAATTAGTNGTGTCTGTACCTCTCATAGGTGCAATATTTAAATTATATGTACTATCTAAAACAGAATAAGTAAAACGTCTATTACTTGTTGTCATACCTTCGGTTTTTTGTAAGTCCGCCATAGAAAAATACGGAGTGTCTTTGGTAAAGACTCTACAGTACTCTTTACCAACAATAGCCCCTCCTTCATCTTTATATGCTATTACTCTTGAACCTTTAGTTAATTCTCTTGTCCCATCATGAAAAACTTTAGATATTTGGTCTATCGCGTTACCAACGTGTTGTAACTTTCTAACACCTATAACCTCATCCGCGGCATTGATTAACTTTTGAGTATTATCTAATATAGAACCAGAAGTGAACGTATAATCCCCTGTACCATCAATAGATTGAGTTGCGGTAAATGTGTTTTGAACTCCTTGTTCATTCCAATCGGTATCTATAGTACCAAAAAACTCGGCACCAACACCAACTTTTTGACCCGCCCTATCTTTATATTTAGGTGAAACCCATGTAAAACCTCCCTGTAATCCTCCTCCGTCATATGTTGAGGACTGATTTAAACCAAATTTATACGTATTGTCTTTTTCTTCGTTTTCGTATATTTTAGCAATTTCATCATACCCATAAACGGGAGTTTGTGTTTTATTACCATCTCTATCTAAGGGTAGTGACTCAGCAGGTGCGACAATATCCTTCATTTCTTGTTGTGAACTACCTACATAATAATTTTGTTTAGGAACCTTAGTGAATAGGTCGGTTAAAAAGTTTTTATTATAATCAGGTATATACCTATTCATAGATAAACCTTTAAATAATCTTGACCTCTGTCCCTCCTCCTGTATTATCCAAGAATATTTGCATTCCTGTTTTTTCTGTAGGTAACCTTAAAACTCCTCTTTTATCAAATAAACCCGTTATTTTATTTGCTATTTGATTAAAGTACATCTGTTTTGGTACATCACTAAAGTAATCTCCAGGTATCCATGAGTAAGGCGAATAAATTCCACTTATACGACTAATAAAATCTAAACCTTTACCGATTAAACTTTTTGGTACGGATATTTTCCAATCTCTTTCTATTACTGATTTGTTACCTGTAACTATTCCAAGTAAATCAAAAGGGTCAGATAAGGCGTCTAAGGCATTTACTCTACCTATTGTTTGTTGATAAGTCTCTTCAGAAACCCTATATTGAAATTCTGTTTTTAGTGACTCCGCAGCAATTCTTGCTAAATCAGAATCTTGAGATAGTGAACCGTTACTTCCTTGTGGATTTGAACTCGTTAGTAAATTAAATGAATTATAAGTAGATGCAATAAAATCATAATAACCACTTTTACCAATTAATGCGGGTACACCATTGGACATATTTAAATTAAGTGTGTTACTAAAACTTGTTACTGAATTAATAAAAGATACGTCATCAATAGATTTAGGTTCCCCATAACCTCCTGGTGGGCCGTATTGGTTTTTAATATATAATGAATTACCTTCTCCTGAACCAATAGTCTCGACTTCTTGAGAGTCTATGACTCCAATATCATTAATATCTATTTGGCTCTGACCTGGCTGACTAGCAGGAGTAAAACCGTCACTATTGTAAGGTTCTAAATTTTTAACTAATAACTTCCTTCTAAAGTTTTCAGTTGAGTCAAATGATAATGGACTTTGCATCTATATATTCTTTTTAGATAAATAGATGGATATATAATTTTATATAACCACAGTTAGTAGATTTATCCGTATCCTCCACCTAAATTAAAGTCGGTTAACGTACCTAACCTATTTTCTAATTGAGATTTTATTTTTACCATGGCGTCAGGATTATTAACAAGTAACGTACTTAACTGTTCTTTAGTTAGAGGGGAGTTCGTAGGTATTCCTTCAATATTTAGGTTTACTTGACCATTTACTGCTAATTGTACTGGTTCATTATTAGTAGGTTGAGTTACATTAAGACTTGATGTTTGAATAGTATTAACAGCAACATCTCTATCAGGTGTAGTTATTGCTTGTACTTCAACATCTCTATTAGGGGCATTTATAACCGGTGGTGTATTACCTGTTTGAACGTCCCTTTCAGGTGTATTTGAACCATTTATTGAAGGTACATTTATATTTAATTTTTCTAACGCCTCTTTAAGTCCATCAAATATCTCATCAAATTGTTCGTTAAAATCATAAGTACCTAATTTTAATTTTACCATAGCAAAAGTATCATTAATAAACTGAAATGTAGTATTCGCCACTTTTTCTGCTTGTTCTGGAGTTACTTTAAGTTGTGTATTAATGGCTGCGGATAAATCAATTAATTCTTGAGGAATAGACAAATTTTCACCACCTTCTTTTTTCATCGCGTCTAATATTAGTGAGTTCGATTTTGATAGTGAACCTGCTATATCTGTAAATCCATCACCAGAAGCTAATTGTA
>JGI24003J15210_10000596_pt1 | contig 15450 bp, 18 predicted proteins | sample LinPmetageLP28_FD_15210 | JGI IMG/M metagenome (IMG submission 15210)
AAAAGTATTACTTTGCTTCTTTGTCTTTGATGGCTTTTTTCATTGGTTCTTTTTTATCGCCATCTTTGTCCATGTCTAAGAAGTCAGGCTTTGCCGCTTCTTGATATGCTGTTTTGAAACTTTCGTACTGCGTTCTAAGACTGTTTGCTAACTCTTCTTCAGTTATCTTGTCTTCTGCCGCCATTGGATTGTCACCAGGAGAAACTCTAGGATAAGTTTTCTTCTGTCTATTCAAACCACCTGAGTGTTTGTTTACTAAACTGTCAACGTTTTGAACTTTCTCTTCCGGTTCGTTTGCGAATGTTTCTGCCGCTTTTTCTTCATCGGGAGCAGTCATCATGTCTCTCATTTTAGCCATTTGCATACTGCCCATTGCATCGTCTTGATCCATTTCTGGTTCTGCATGTGGTTCCGCTTCCGGCTCTTGGCTAATCATTGCTTGGTCCACTTGTTGTACACCTGCAAGTTTTAAGATCTGCATCATCATTGATGCTTCTTGTGGAGAATCAGTTGATATCTGTATTGCTTCTTTTACAGTTTCTTTTTTCTCTTCTTTGCCTGCTTTTTTATCTTGGTATGCTTTTAGGCCTGCTGGTATTTTGCCTTCCACTGCTTCTTCTGTCCCGTTGATAGCATCATAAAAACCTGCTAGGCTGTCTCCGTGTTTCTTTAAGAATTCTTCTCTTGAAAGTTTTTCTGCTTCGTCGTGCAAGTAGTCTTTCATTCCGCCTTCTGCAACTTGTTCTTTTGGATTTGTTTTTTCAACATTCTCTAATGCATCCTTAACCAATTCAGGTTTTGTTTCTGCAATTTCTCTTAATTTCTGTAATACGTCTATCATTTCCATGGCTTATTTCCTTTTTGGATCCGGGTGTGGGTTAGTTGATTTTGTAAAAGGACTAGGTGTTCCTGTTTCTTCCTTGCTCATTGCATTCTCTTTTTCTTTTGGAGCATCTTTGTTCACTTCTCTGTCTTTTAGTAATTCTTTTAACAAGCCCATGTTTGCTTTTGTTGAATGAAAGTCTTCTGCATTAACTTTTGGTGCATCTTTGTATTCTATATCATGTAATTTATTTGCATATTCGGATTTCTTTCCTACTTGCATGTTGTCTTGATATTCTTCTGTTGGTTCACCTGGCTTTCTAACAACTATGTGTGTTGAAGGAATTCTTAAGATGTCTGAAAGGTATTCATGCATCACTCTAGGTGATTCTGGATAATTCGTTGTCACGTCAAAGATAGTTACAGACTCATTGCTTAAGGCAGGAAAATCAAGCGGTAGCGTCATGATTGGTGTAGTTTTACCTGCTGACATATTAGCAAGATCGAATTTTTGCAGTGCAGTTTCTAAAGCATTCTTGTCAATGTCTTTGGATGCTCCAGCGATCTTTATTTTATAGTCATATGACTTAGATGCTTCCGTTAGGTACTTGGTGAATGTGCTCATATGCAATATTTAGTCTTTTTTAAGTAGTTTCTTCATTAATTCATTACGGTCAGATATAACAAAACCGTCGCTTTCTTCAATAGGACCACCGTCTTTGTTACCCTGATCTAACTTCATTTTTTTAAGCTGTAAATCAACCATTTTTAGCTTTTTATCTATCTTTGAACTCTTGGCATCTATGGCATTTTTAAGGAAATTACTTGCAACTTCAAATATACGTCCTGAATAACGAGAGTCAACATTCATGCCCAAGTCCATTAAATTTTTATAACTCTCTTCTGATTCAACTGCCAATTTATCTAGTTCTAAATCTCCCAGTTCTCCCAGTCCTTTTACTTGTGGCAGTGCGGCCGCTATCTTGTCAAATTCAGCATAACTTTTTTGTAAATTTTTAGCAGTTTGGGGATCAACATTTTTCATGACCTTGGCTGTCTGTTCTTTGTTTGCCCTTGCTTGTTCTTTCTTATCTACTTCATTGAATGCTTCTTTAACATTTGGTAAATTAAGAATATCTTCTAATTTTTTTGTCATTGTATTACTTACTTACGTTTTCCATTGTGGAATAATTGTTCTTCTGATACAACTCTAAATTTTATTTTTCTTTGTCTTGCATAAGCATTGGCGGCCTCCCATTTGGCCATGTTAATTACAACTTGTTTTTTCTTTGCCATGCTTTTTCCAGCCGCCTCCATGGTTGTTTGACTCATGGGTTTGACTTCTACCATTTCTGCATGTTTGGCACCATTTTTGTCTTGATAAACTATAAAAAAATCTGGAACATACACAGTATACTTTCCAGTAAAAGGATGTCTGTAAGGAATTTTTATTGATTCACTTGCCCATTGATAGACATTAGGATGTTCGTCACAGAGTCTCATGAATGCGTGTTCCCAACTCGATCTATAAGTTGGTGTCTTGGTACCAACATATTTTTGCTGGTTCTTAGGTGAGAACTTTCCCCTTGCAAATCTCGGTAACATTATAAAATTCCTCCTACAATATGTAACCTATCTTCATTATTTCTTGATCCATTTAATGCTGTATGCATTTTAGTGGTATCTACTACATAATAATTACCATCTGCAGGCAGATGTTTAAGTTGCCTATCTTCAACAATAAAAGAACTTTTGTTTGTTATTACTGGTATGTGTATCCTCTTTGTATAATCTCGATGATATGTATAACATTCTTGAGGTCTTAATATTAAAACTCTAGTTCTAAACATTTTAAGGTCAGACATTATAGAATTAATATATGGCAAGTCAAATATTGGTACAACAAAGTCAGTTTCGTCATAATCATGTGTCCATTTACTCATTTTACCTACACTAGCAAATGGATCAAGATTATCTTTTGTTCCCTGCAAACCTATCTGTTTTATATTTGTCATATCAGGCAACAACTGTAATTCTTTTTTAATTTTTTCTATATCTAAGGACATGTTGTTATATCTTTTATTCTATGTGGTTGATTCAAAACCCAGTTGATTACAGAAACACAATATTCTATTGGCATCTTATCTGCTTCAACAGACTGCACTCTTGGAGAATCAAAGTAACCAAATCTAACTATCGTTGTATCCACACCTTGATAAAACAGTTGCTCGTTGGCTTTATCTAAAGCAGATTTTTCTATCTGATATTTGTGAGGTCTTGCTTTATTTTGATCTGGACTGTTAGAACCAATGTTAATAATTCTTTTTTTAAGTTCTGCCGCTTTGTACAGCAAATTTACTTGTTCGAATCCATCATGCTTACAATTAATAAAAATATCACACTCTTCGAGTTTATTTGTAGAGCCGTATTTGTCGAGAAGTGCTTTTCCCAGGCCACGTTTTGTGCCTGTAATATAAAATTTTCTAGGCATAGACTAATCTATGATATTACGAGATACTGTTTCTTTTGTTGTGAGTGTTTGCCTGACACCCAGTCTGCTTGACTTGTATCTGTTGGCGTTTAAAATTATAGTAATAACTTCTGAAAGTTTGGCCTCTGATGCACTTGCAAGTTTATCTAATATTGCGTATGGTTTTACATTATCAATTTTGGCCTGAGCTAAAATTACATATGCAGTCGATTCTGCCGCGGTCCTTGAAAATCCTCTTTTAACAAAAAAACCAACCGTGCTATCGTATTCTCCTACATTGAATTGATAATCAGTTTGGTATGCGGAAGTGGTTAACTTTTCTATTGTCTTGTCTAGAGAGTCCTGTTCTCTGGGTGGTAAATTTGTATAAAACTCTGTCATTATAATAATGCCTTCTCAGTTGAAATAGATACATCTTGTGTAGTTCTATTAATTCTTATATATCCTTCTGTGGTCAGTTTTCTTATATCTGTGATTGCTTTGTTACGATAAACTGTCTTTGTTGTCGTTGTTGATCCTGCATATTCTATGTCAGATTGCGCCACTGTAAGATCTTTTCTAGAACCTATGTCCTTAAAATATATGCCTGCCGCTATTTTGTCTTTGATTACTGTATCATTTGAAATTAGTGTAAACGCTTCTTCTGAGGTCAAATATGTAACAGTATCTAATGTTGGCGTTGATATTACACGTGTATCATTATTTTTATTATTATCATTTGTATTTTTAGCAGATGCTAATAATGTTGCTCCGGCAATTGCCGCTCCAACTGAAAATGAACCTACAGGATTTGTAATAGTTCCGGCTTGTTTCCCAATTTCAAGTATTCCCTCTTTTGCTATACCTTTTAGTTCTTCCTTTACTGCACCTTTTTTAATTTTTTTTGCGTTATTATATGTGTTAGAAGCTGACAATATTGCACCGAGAATGTTTCCTGATTGGACGTTACGTATAACGGAACCTATTCCGTCGACAACTCCTCCAGGACCAAATATACTATTTGTACCTCCTCCTAAGACAGTCAGCGGTGATGGTTCTTTATCATAATGTATTGTTGCGAAACCTGGTACATTGTTTTTGTTGATCAGACCAGATTTGTAGATGACTGTTTCGTAAAGTATTTGCATTGTGTTTTGCAAAACACCTGCACCGTCTGCCGCATCTAAGTTGTCATGTGAAAATGAGCCAATGACAGGATTAACTAGTGTCATCGATGTGAATCTTTGTTTGTGTAGAACAAATATTTCAATATTTTTAAGGTATGGTTTTTTCCTTACAGCTGGTGTGTCCATACCAAACTTTGTAATTTTTTTCTTGTCTATTCCATCATATGCATCGTCTTTTGTTGTTGATATTGCAAGATCCGAATTCAAAGAAACAGAATCTGCAATATGGTACTCATAATACTTTTTCCAAAAAGCATTTACAGTGTCAGCATGATCATCATGGAAAGTTATGTTCACAGGTTCATATGCAATTCTTGTTGCCGCATACATTTTCTTGTTGTATTGTACTTTTTCTTCAACACTCATGTTGTATTTGGGAAGATCACATGCCTTGACCAGCATGTTAAGTTCGTATCTTTCATTCTGATTAAATCCATTGAAGAAAAGTGTTTCGTCTGTACTGAAAACAACATGAAACAGAAATTTCTGTTTTGGCATCAGCTTGTAGTTGTCGTCTATGAACAATCTAGATGCGTGACGATAATCTTTCATTCCCGGTAAACCGTCTTGAAAACCTTTTAAGAAATTGTTTATACTTGGCATAGTGTTATTTATAGTCACAAAAAAAGCGCCTATAAAGACGCTTTTTTCACTTTATAATTGCTAACTTAATTCTTATTAACCACCAGTACTTAATGTACCAATTGTTCTTGTAACCGCTGTGCCAATTCCTGTTCCTGTTGGAGTTTGGATTGCGTTGTCATATCTAACTGACATTGTAATTGTAGCCGGATCTGAAGTTGCGTATGCCAGTGTGTTGTAGTTTACGTTCTCAACGTAAGCACCGTATAATTCAAATGTTTCTAGTACATTTGGTGCACTTGCTCCATTACCACCGTCTAACATTTCAATTCTTGCAGTGAATTTGTAATCAATACCCGATGCCGCTGAACTTTGTTCAAAGAAATCAAATTGTTTCTGAATCTGTTCGCCAACAAGTTTAGTAACTGAGTTGTTTACATCATCTCTTAGGTTAATTGTTATTGGATCCCAAGTATGTTTACCTGCAACATAAACTTTTGAGTTGTAAACGTCTAGTGTTACATTGTCAAATGTTAAGTTAGGTCTTGTGATATCAATAACTTGTTTTGTAAGTTCTGATCTGGGTGTTGATACTCCAAAACCCTCAAGTATTGCTCTGAAACGATATTGTAGTTTTGGCATCAATAAGCCTTGTGATGCTGAACTCTGATCGTTTGCTAAAGGTACTGTGAATTTTGATAAAGTTGATATTGCCATATGTTTCTCCTATCTATTTATTCCAAAATTAGTTCCCTAAATTTGCAATCTCTCCTGTGTTTTTGATTCTTAAAGGTATGTAAATAAATTCAACCGATTTCACTGGTTCGATTGCAATATCTACATACAATTCATTTCTGTCAATCCTTGTAGGTGTGTTGTTAGTGTCATCACATACTACTAGGAAGTCAAACAATGCTCTCTGTCCAACTAGTTCTAACAAGAATGATTCAACTGCTTGTTTGATCTCATTTCTAGTTAATTCATCGTTTGGTTCAAAGATAAATGGTTTCGCAATTGAATCTAACTGTGTTCTTAAGTACACTGCCAATCTTGAAACGTTAATTCTATCTAGCGCCGAACTTGCTGATGTCATAGTTAAGTTACCAAAGTTAACAATCCCTGCTCCTGCAAAGAATGTAATTGGGTTAACTTTAACTTCATGCATTGAATCTCTCACTGACTCCGTAACAGATATTGTTTCAAACTCTCCAGACGATGCATTTATGAAACCAACTGCTGTGGCATTGTCAACAATACCTCTTCTAGTTCCTGCTGGTGCGAACCATGGGAAAGCTATGTTATCGTTGTTTGCTAATGTTCTCAAAATCATGTGTGATGGTGGAACAATAATTGTTTTGCCTGTGTTGTCTGTTGTTTGTCCTGATGGATAAAACACACCTAAGAAATCACTTGCACTTACTAAACCGTCCTCACCGTTATCTGAAGCGCCTGCTGTGTTGTTTGCCCAGTTAGTGATTGATGTTGCTGTACCTTCCAATCTTAATGGAGTGTCACCAACAACAAATGCTTTGTTGTTTCTGTCTGTGTTTAAGTTAATCATGTTTGAAATCAACTCTGGGTAACCAGGTGTAGCAATTACGTTGAAGCCTCTTTGGTCTTCTCTGATTGCTTGGTTAGTGTCCATCTCTGATTTCAATTGTTCAACAATTACTTTTCTCTGTGCTTTTCTTCCGAAAGATCCAGAACCGTCTGCATTGTTGCTTGATTTAGTCACCCATCTGTCTGGGAAATAAGTTGCAACTGATTCGTTACTTGCTCTAGGGTTACCTAGACCTGATGATCCCGAACCTGGATATTTTGCAGTTGTAATGTAACTGTTTTTGTATTCTTTAACATTGTACCCAGAACGTCTAGTGTTCCATAGCAATATACCTTGTGGGAAATTTGCTGGATCTGGAGCATCTGGATCTAAGAAGCCATCGCTTAATAGATTTTTAATTGTACTGTCAACTGGTGCACCACCTGTGCTTGATGAATCAGCTTTGTCTGCCGCTGTTGTTGATCTTGCATCTGCAAAAACAATACCGTCTTCAGTAGTCTGGTCAGCTTTGTCAACTAAGACCCATGCCGCACCTGATGTAGTTACTGCAACTTGGTTGGCTGTGTTTGTAGAAGTCAGAGTAGCCGCTGTATTGTACTTGTAAAGTTTTGGATAGTTTTCTAAGTCTGAAGTATCAATCCATAAGTCGTTAGTTACAAGAGCAGTTGCATCTGATTGTGTAGTTGGTGCTGTTGCACTAAACTGTGGACCATTTGGATCTGTTGTTGAGTATGCTGTTGCATAACCAACGAACGTAGTTCCGTTGTGTGCCATGATGTCTGCGTCTAAAGTAGTGCTGTACCAAAGTGTTCCGTCTGCCGCTTCGTTGCTTGGTGCAGTTGTACTTGCAGTGTAGCTTAATCTTTTCCAATTTGTTGCAACAACTTCGTTACCCACAGTTGAGTCTTCTGAATCACCTGATGGTGCAACGTATAAGTTGTCAACCAATGTTGAACTATTTGTAGTGTATCCGCCATATGGGTGTGCCTGTGAAACACCTAAACCTGCATCTCCTAGAGGATCACCTGTTGTGTTGTTTAATCTAAAGTCACCACCTAGTATGTGTTCTATAACAATCTCACCAGTTGTTAATTTAGATGCTTTCATGTTTATTAGTTCTGTAGTAGATGTGGCCGCCGCGTTAACATTCACAGCACCATTTATATCAGATACAAAAGTATCTGAAGTTGTACCACTCATTGTTATTTCAATCGCACTACTTAAACCTGCTTGGTTTTTTCTTGTTTCTTGAATAGTGAATTTGTTTGAACCTGTAAACGAATGTGTTGTAAGTCTACTTGTAATTTTAGTTGTACCACCTTCTCTTCTGAATAGTTGGAAATCTGCAACATTCGGAGTAGCATCTTGTTGACCATCACTTGATTGTTCAGTAACATTGTACTGTGCATATAAATCACCAACTGACAATGATGTACCACCGTTCGTTGCATCTAGGTTATAGATAGCTGAATGGTTTGTAGCATACAATGGCAACGCCACTGTTGAGAAACTTGCACTTGCAGTGCTGTATAGTTTAGCAACAAGGTTTGCACCTGAGTTAGCTGAAGTTGTTTTGTACCAAACTGAACCGTTAGGTCTGTTCTCGTCTGCTGTTTTCCAAGTTGGTCTGTTAGTGTGTGTTTCTTGTAACAGTTTAACACCGTTTTTAGTGCCTGCTGTAATTCCTAAGTCTGCTAACAATGTTCCAGCCGCCGCCGCTTCAAATCTTATTGTGCCAGTTCCTGCTGTAGAGTCACCAAATGATAGACCATTGTGGAATATTTCTAGGTTTCCTGTTGTGCTGTTAACACTTGCAGTAACGCCACCTGCGTTTGCTGAGTTAATTGCTGATGCAACATCTGATAACGCTGTACCACCTGTCTGTACCTGGATACCATTAATCTGCATTGTGTGAGAACTTGTAACTGTTGTTCCTGATGCCACTGTAACCACTGGTAGTGATAAGTGCCATGCTGATGAACCAACCTTCACCCAAGTGTTTGCCGCTGTTCTTTTGTAGATTGGGTTTGTAACATGTGTTGTGTTGATTGCGTAATCACCTGCTACGCCAAATGTAGTCTTTGGTACACCAGTTGAAACACCACCTACTAAATCAGTAATCGATGTGATAAGTGTTGGTGTAATTGCCGTGAATGCTTGATCTGTTTGTGACCATTCGAATATACCATAAGAGCTTGATGCAAGGTCAAACCAATATGTTCCATCCGTTGGGTTAGCAGTTGGTGCCGATGCACTTCCAACTAATTCTGCTGTGTTTACATTCGCTCTAAGAACGTAAGCTCTGTTGGCAACTCCTAAGAAAGAGTAAGCCGCTTGTAGTCCCCATTCATTTAATTCATAACCGTGTAGTGAACCGCCTGATGCGTTTGTGTAGAACTTCGGATCTCCGAAAGTTTCTGTTAATTCTCTTTGTGAAGAAATCAAATAAGCAGTGTTGGCGTTTGTCGTTTGTGTTCCTGACGCTGTGCCGTCGCCTGCTCCGTTCTTCTTATCCTGTGATGATGCTACTATAAAAAGTGGTGTAGTACCCGCATCTGAGGGTACATAAAAGCTCTCGTTTATTACTGAAACTTCTACTCCTGGTGATGTTAATGCCATTTTTCGTATTCTCCTTGCAAGTTACGTATATACTAGAACTATTTATTCAATCATACGGTTTTGTTGGTATAATTTACCATTTTCCTGGTGCCTATATAGGTGACGTAAATACACACATGCAGTACAACGATAGACCCGTATGTAAAAATTGTAAGAGTAAACCAAGAGCCTATGCATATAAACGAGGCTCCAAAATATATTGGCGTAGTCTTTGTGATACATGTATCAGACGTAAAGCAGGAAAACGTGTGGGTGGCATTACAGCACTACAAAGATCAGGGTACAAAAAACAAAAGAAATGCGAAGTGTGTGGCTTCAGAGCCAAGGAACGTAAGCAATTGGATGTGCTCTTTGTTGACGGAAACTTAAGGAATACTTCTGATAGTAATTTAAAAACTGTTTGCGCCAATTGCCAACGGTTGCAAGGGATCAGACGTCTCGGTTGGCGTATGGGTGATCTTGTTGCTGACGATTAAGTCGTCGATTTTTGCATATAATTCTTCTTTGTTTCCATCATTGTCGATAGTAAAATCAAAGTTCCAGCCCATCCAATCCCACTCTGATTGATGTGCACCTTTTTGTTGCATTTCTTCTCGTGTGGGCAATTCGCCTCTTTTAACCAGTATAAGTTTCCCGCCTGATTTTTGAATCATTTTAAGTTCGTTTTGAAACCTTGTATCTGCAATTACTGTTGGTGTTCCGTTGTATCTCATCAAACAGCTGTCTATCCATATTGCATCGTGCATACCTTGTCGCATAACTTCTGTACCAAAATATTGCAGTACCCAGCGAGGTGTTACATCTTTGCCAAAACGTTTGCTCCAAAACTTGTCGGGCTGTTCTCGCCAATGTCTGCTTGATTCTGTTTTGCCTTCCAGCATTTCCCGGTCCCAATTGAACATAGAACTTACTGCATCTTTTAAACTTTTAGCAAATGAATCTTTACGGAATTTGTGTTTTTGTTCTAATCTATCTGCAACTGTGCCCTTGCCAGAACCAATCAATCCTACTACACCTATTAACATAGGACTATTATACTATTTTTTTAGACGTCTTTCAATCTCTTTTTTTGCTTCTTGCACTGTTTTTAACATGGTAATCCTTAGATCTTTTTTCTTTTGCTTCAGTGCGGCTATGCTCATGTTTTCTATATCTTGGACCACTAGCTCTAGTTCGTCTAGTGTAAGATCAGAATAATTTTTATAATTGGAATCTGTCATGACACTCTTATTTAAAACGTTTTGATAATGAATTAACCAATAACAAAACTGTGTGGTGTGCCACCTTCTTGGAAATTACCTATGTCGCCTTCCAGTCTTTCCATCTCTGCAACACCTTCACTCTTAAGAGCGTCACCGTTTAATGTTGTGCCACCTTGCGGTCCTGCAATGGTGTTGAACTTGCCTCTTGCTTCTCCCAACATGACCTTGGATACTGCTAGTGTGTAATCTCTTATCCATGGTTTAGAATAGATGTCCTTGAACAGTGTTATGTCTGGTCTAAAATTGTCAGTGTGCATAAGCACTGTTTCGTTATCGGCTCTAGGTCTTTGTGTGACTGTTAATTTTTTAGTTGCAACATCAAAGTGAAACTGTATAAAACTTCCAAACATTTTTCCTACCATTTCCTGGTATGATGCAAAAGCATAGTAAGTGGCCAATCCACCTGTTGCACCTGCTCTCAACAAGTATGTGTTCGTATAGGCCAAGTTGAATGGTTCAAACAGTGTTCCACCTTCTCCACCTTCGGTTCTTGATCCTACTGTTCTTCTATTTAGATTTCTTACATTTATTATCTCATCGGGCAGTATGTAAGAGTTCTGATTCTTTTTAAGCTCAAGAAATGCATAAGACTCTTCCACAGCATTTGATGATCGCTGTCTAAATTTGTCAAGTGCTCTTGTAAGTGCCGTTTGATAGTGTTTAGGGTCTAATTCCACATCTATCATACCCTCACCTAGGTTGTTTTTAACGTAATCGAAAATCTCTTGTTGGCCTGTTTGTAGTTCTGACATACACATATTTATAGTCGTTGTGCATTCAATAAATATGTGTGATATGCCAAGATTATCCATTTTCAAGCCAGAGAAGGGCAACGACTACAAATTCTTTGATCGAAACATCAGAGAGATGTTCACTGTGGGCGGAACAGACTTACACTTCCACAAATACCTGGGTCCGTATGATCAAGGAGAAGTCAACAAGGATGGTGACGCTACTCCCACACAACCACAATACTCAGGTGACAGTTTGAACGAAAGAACAATACAAGATTTACTATTCTTAGAAAATAGAGACAGAAAATACGACGCAGACATATACACTATCAGAGGCATATACAATGTACAGGACCAAGATTTCAATCTTTCACAATTTGGAATGTTCTTATCAAATGATACTCTATTTTTAACAGTACACCTAAATGATGTTGTTGAAAGATTAGGTAGAAAACCTATGAGTGGTGATGTTTTAGAATTTCCGCATATGAAAGAAGATTATTCATTAGACGAAAGTATACCAATTGCACTTAAAAGATACTATGTGGTAGAAGATGTTAACAGAGCCGCAGAAGGATTTTCGCAAACCTGGTGGCCACACCTGTTAAGATTAAAATTAAAATCATTGGTAGACTCGCAAGAGTACAGAGATATACTGGGAGATGCATCAACGGAAAATTCACTTGCAAGTTACATGTCAACTTTCAATAAAGAAAAATCAATTAACGATCAAGTTGTTGCTGAAGCGGAAGTTAACGCTCCCAAGTCAGGATTTAATTACAAACAATACTATGTTGCACCTATAGATGAAAGAGGAAACATAAGAACAGATAACGTAAACACTGAATCACAAAGAGCAAGTTCAGATAAAAATGTGAATGCAGTGATTGACACACCTGCAAGTTCTCATTATGGTTTCTATCTAGATGGTGACGGCGTTGCACCAAATGGCAATCCTGCCGGATTTGGTATTAGTTTCCCTAATGCCAATATTGATAAAGGTGACTACTTCTTGAGAACTGACTTTTTGCCAAATAGACTATTCCGTTATGACGGTGCCAGATGGGTTAAAATAGAAGATAGCGTTAGAATAACTACAACAAATAATGATTCTAGAAGTAATTATAAAACAAGTTTTGTGAATAATACCACCGAATCTACCATCAATGGATTGACAACTAAACAAAGACAATCTTTGTCTAATGCATTGAAACCAAAGGCTGACAATTAAAAATGTTACACTTTTACGAAGGACAAGTTAGGAAGTTTTTAACTCAATTTATTAGGATTTTGAGTAATTTCTCTGTTGAACAAGGCCGAGGAAAAGATGGTACAGTAGATCTAAGAGCGGTGCCTGTGGTCTACGGAGATCCAACAAGACAGGTTGCAAACATTCTTAGAAATAATAGTGAGAATGCTTTACAGTATGCACCGAGGATTGCCGCATATGTTAGAGAATTAAATTATGACAGGGAAAGAATGCAAAATCCTTATCACATTGAAAAACAACATTTGAGAGAAAGAGATGTTGATTCAGATGGAAATTACACTAATCAGTTGGGTGCAGGGTACACAGTCGAGAAAGTGATGCCGTCACCGTTTAGGTTAGACGTTTCCGCAGATATTTGGACTACTAACACAGATCAAAAATTACAAATAATGGAACAGATATTATATTTGTTTAATCCTGATTTTGAAATACAAAAGACAGACAATTACATAGATTGGACATCGTTAAGCTACGTTGAACTTACAGGAATTACATTTAGTTCAAGAACCATTCCTGTTGGTGCAGACACAGAAATAGACGTTGCCACACTTACTTTTAGTATGCCAATATGGTTATCACCGCCTGTTAAGGTCAAGAAGCTGGGTGTTATACAAAAGATTATAATGAGCATATACGATGATGACGGTGGAATAGCAAAAGGATTGATAGACGGAGAATTAACGTCAAGAAGTTACATCACACCAAACAATTTTGGATTATTAGTATCAGGAAACCAGTTGAGATTATTAGGTACAACTGGTGTAAACGTGAAATCCGGAGGAGACGGGTTCCAAACAGGAGCCAACGATCCAGGACTAGCAGATCCGTTTGAAACATTTGGCCCTGCTGTTAACTGGAAAATTTTATTAGATCAATATGGAAAAGTAACAAACGGCACATCACAAATAAGACTTACACAACCAAACGGGAATGAGATAGTTGGTACAATCAGCAAGACCACGTTGGATGACACTATCTTGTTGTACAACATTGACGGTGACACTATTCCTAATAATTCATTAACCTCAGTGAAGAAAATAGTCAATCCTGCAACATTCGATCCAGGTACACCTGTTAACGGTGATAGATATTTGGTGATAAATGATGTAGGAGATTCAACATCAACCTACCAGAGTGCAACTTGGGGTACACTTGTAGCAACTGTTGGTGATATTATTGAATATAACAGTACAACAGGCAAATGGAACATAGCCTTTGATGCTTCGGATCCAGACTCAACACAACATTATGTTACCAACTTGAACACAGGCATTCAATATAGATTCAACGGCACAGAATGGGTCAAATCATATGAGGGAATATACCAGCAAGGCAATTGGAGCATAGTATTAGACGGTGGGTTTACGGCAAACGACGATGCTTCGGGCCAAGATGCAACTACCCCTTGATAAATTAAGTATTAATTGTTATAATACAGCATGAAAGAAAATATAATTTGTTCCGGCGCATTATTCTATTCTACTAGCACCAAACGTTTTTTGTTCTTACAGAGAACTGCAAAAAAAACACAAGGAATGTGGGGATTAGTTGGCGGACAAGCCAAATATTCCGAAAGTGCTTTTGAAGGATTAAAAAGGGAAGTTGACGAAGAAGTAGGCGTTACTCCAAAGTTTAAGAAAGTAATTCCTTTGGAAATGTTTACATCAAATGATCAAAAATTTTTCTTTCACACATATCTGATTGCCGTAGACGGTGAGTTTATTCCAAAACTAAATGAAGAACATTCCGGATATTGTTGGTGTGCATTCGAGTGCTGGCCGAAAAATCTACACATGGGTTTAAAGAACACTTTGAACAACAAAGCTATCAAAGGTAAACTTCAAACTATTCTTGATTTAATAGTTTAAAACGCCCATATCTGATCGGGCCATTTTTTAACTAATCTTTTCATCCCCCATCCTGTAAGCATTTTAAGTATGTCCATTTTGCTGTGACCGTATCTTTTCCCCAATTTATTTGCTTCTATTTGAATTATTGGTTTTTCTCTCATCACTGTTTCCCTTGCACCTTCAAGAACCGAAATTTCATAACCTTCAACATCAATTTTAATGACATCCACGTTATCAAATTTAAAACTGTCTAGTGTTGTAATATCGATATCACCACTTAATTTTGTGATATAATTAGTTCCTGAGTGTAATTTATATTCCATTGACACCTTGCCCTGCGAGTTACCCAACGCTATTTTGTGCAAAGTACAATTAGAAAATTTTGAAATATTATTTTCTAACATTGGCAAGATCTTTTTGTTTGGTTCAAAAATTTCAATTTTCTCTGCACGGGATTGCCAATATAGCGACCATGGTCCCCACCATGCACCAACATCTATTATTCTATGTAAATGTTTTCCACGTAAATATTCCTCGAGAATATCATAGTTGCAACTGTATTCCCCATGGGGAATATGTATGCCATTTTTGTCTGAGAAGTCTGTTTGTAAAGTCATAAAAAAAAGGCCCGGTATTTCTACAAGGCCTTTAATTCTACTAAAAAGTATTAATATTTATTAGTTGTTTGTTCTCACTGCACAATTTACCAATTTAATTCCTTCGTCAGTCGAGCCTTCTAGTGCCCTCCCAATTACATGGAAAGGTGAAATTGTTTCGCCTGTAGCGGCCACTCTTGCACAACCTTTAACTGATGAACTGACTAATCTTTGACCTTTAGTCACTGCACCTGTTACTCTAACTGGTGTTCTACCTGTCATTGCAACAAATGGATGTGAATCGTTGTTACCTGCACCTGCGTTCATGGCGTAAGCTGGCTGATCAGATATGACACCAAAAACTTCATCTGATAATTCTGATGTTGTTTCCGTGATCTCTGCTGAACCGCCTACCATTACTACTGCACCTGCCGTCATAGGAGCGTCTGCTTCGAAACGCTCGGCAACGTCCGCATATTGAGCCGAAGTTGCTAGGG
>JGI24003J15210_10000599_pt1 | contig 15395 bp, 16 predicted proteins | sample LinPmetageLP28_FD_15210 | JGI IMG/M metagenome (IMG submission 15210)
ATTCTCTAGCAAATATCTTAATTCGTCTAGCGAACGATTTATTTTACGTGAAACTTCGCCCACTGCTTTCAAATGTAAAGCCATTATACACCTACGCGACCTCTTGCAAACCTTGAAATTTTCTGTCCAAGATTCTGCGAACCTTAGAGTAACTTATGTCCTTCGCGCATTCGTGCAAAGAGGAGACTTCTCGGGCAATCCTTTTGGCGCCCAGACCCCTATCTCTCAAGCTGTAAATAGTAGATAGCACCTCTTGCTCTTCGGGTATCTCAACAAGCCTAGTGCGGGTCTTGTTGCCGTGCTTCTCCTTTTCTTTTCGATATCCAAACGGTGCGCTACCGCCAATAAAGTATCCGCGTGACGCCCAATCTACCTTGCCATCGCCAAATCTGTCCTTGATTGTAGAGTGCTCGATCTCAGCCACGGCAGATAAAACCATCAGCATAATTTGATTAGCCATCTCGTTCATATCGAATTTGCTTCGCAGACCTTTCTGGCCTTCTGGCTTGGGATAAACAATCGGAACCTCACCAAACTGCTCGCAAAAAAACAGCGTAATCCCAATGTCCTGCAAAACTGGTATTATAGCTAAAAGGTCTGCGCTTGAGCGAGACAAACGATCCAATCGAGTGCAAATAACAATGTCGTTCTGATCGATGACGTCAGTCAGACCACGGGATCCTCCTCTTTCAAGTATTGGCATCGTGCCAGACACGCCGTCGTCAACAAAAAAATCTGTAACCTCTCGGTTGTACTTTTCTTTGACGAACTCAGAGATCTGCTGTTGCTGAACATCAATAGACACGCCGCTACGAACCTGCTCTTTAGTTGAAACACGAACGTAGCCATAGATGTTATTGATCTGTTTGAGCGGTTTGATCATGCAACCTTCCTCTCTCGGCATTTGTAGCCGTAATCTATAAGCTCTTCGTAAAGACGCTCCCAGTTAATATCGAGCGGGCGCCCGTTAGTTGATCGGTCAGCAAACAAAACAGCGTCGCCCTTTACTAGCTCAACGCCAGCGTAGTTCTTGGGCACTCCGTCATAGATAATTTCTATCCCATGCAACTTGCAGACTCGACGAACGCGGTTTGCAAAGACTTTCTTGAGCCTTGCAGTCTCTGATACGTTACTCATGCTACTACCTCCACGGTATTGTATCCAAATCCATTATTGCCAAGGGATTCTTCAAGATCAGAGATACCGCTGTTCTGAATCCAAGACTTCACAAACTCCCGCTTTGTCTTATCTGATTCGCACAAATCGTCCATGTATGTCTGAATGACATTAGCATCCACATCCACCGTAAATTCAATTTTTACCTTCATATCACGCAACCTCCTTCTCAATAAATTCATTCCAAAGCTTCAGGCCAGTCTTGCTCTTGGCGCAGTCATCGGCAATCGTAATTAGATACAAAGCCAACTCCGCGTTCTTGCCTGTCGCAACATCCACTAGCTCCTCAACATCCATGCCAACCTTGCCTGCCGCGTTCTTGAATATCGGCGGCAACATCATTGCCACGTTGGGAGGAACCTCGTACTTTTTTGCAAACACATTTATCTTTCCAACTAAAACACTCATCACACTCTCCTTAATTAAGACCCATTATAGCACATATCGTGTCGTTGTACAATTGCGCATACAAAAACGGCCAGCGAAAGCTGACCATTTTTCCTAAACATTTTTACTTTGAAACAAAGTGAAGATCGAAGCTGTAGTACGGCTCGGCGTATCCCCAGTCTCCGGTCACATCAAAGGAAGTGCAAATTCCCCACTCGTAGGGGCCCTCTTCCCAAGTTACCGACCAGAATTTAGAGCCAGTGTATTCAACCTCCTCGCTGGGAGATCTAAGGATCGGGCCGTAGTCGGTGTTATAGCCAGCCTTCTTGGCGTAGGCTTTAAGTGACTTGTGAAACCCCTTGGCGGCGCCCGCGCAGGTCTTGTACTTGCTTGGATCGAAGCCGTTTAGTACAGCGAACGTAGTGCCGCTGGTTGGATCTGAACATTTAGCGTGAAACATAATTTCTCCTATGCCCCCTTGGGGGCGGTTCGTCCGCGCAAAAGGGCGTGGATTAACTTCGCCTCTTTGCCTTTGATTCTTGGATCTTTCTTAATGGCCTTATCGACCGCCTTTTTGTTGTACTTAGTCACCCTTGGCCTCCATTTTTGCTTTGGTTGGTCGCTTGTAAAAGCCGAACTTGTTATCGTCTTCGCTGGCCTCAACAGTGGCAGAGAAGGTAACGCGACTGCCTTTCACGGTAGTCCTATCCTCGTAGGCCGCGTTACTCAGTGATCTAGGCACGGAGCCCCAGACTTTAAAGCCTCGATCATCACGAACCAGCATCTTCAGAGTATCGCCGTAGTAGCCTTCCTGATTCTTGACACTAATGACCTCACCAGTGATGACCTGCTTGCCGTTCACGATAGCCTCTGCATCAGCGTTCTCGGCGGCGTTCTTTGCCGCCCACTCGGCCTTCTTGGCTATGTTGCCATCAATGATCTTCAAGACAGCCGCGCCCTGATTTGGTGAAAGCTTGCCGTAAGCGCTAAGAGCTTCGTCCAAGCTTCTCGCAAATTCGTTGCTCATCGCATTGGAGAGTAGCCAAGTGTGGATCTCATCAGCACGCTCCTGAGTTTTTAACCATGTCTTGCGAGCGTTGGCGATAATGTTGCGCTTGATAGCGTTGCTATACGCCTCTGGGTTTTCGATTTCGCTCCCGCCTGCTATATACCCTACCCTGTGTCCCATAACTTTCTCCAATTGATTAACTTCATTGCTATAGTCTCACATACCGTGTCGTTGTGCAACAGTTTATATGCAAATATGTGCAAAAAAGTGTAATTATTTTTAGGAGGGAATAAAGCCCCGCTTCGCCCTACGGTGGGGCCAAGCCGATATCATAGGTAAAGAAAACAAAAAACCTTGGACTTCGCAAATTTTAGCGGCAGGAATTACACCGCGTTATTTAAAGACGCATCTGCGCAGCGTCTACCAGACCTTTGTTTTTTTGCCGCCAAAATATTCTACTGCGTGCCCCTCGTTTATCAAAATCTGACATATATCTTCATCGGCAGCGGTGAAAGGTATCGCCAATATCCTGCCGTATTTGCCCCTGCCGAGCGATTCAATCTTAAACTTGTGCGCACACAACTCCGTAAGCCTAGCCGCCGCAGCCTTGCCTAACTTCTTCTCTGCAAGGTTTCGGGTGCGACACTCTGGAGTATCGATGCCGTGCAACCTGAGCCTTTGCTTGTGCAGGTAAATATCGAAACCAAGCGATATTGTTACGTCGATAGTATCTCCGTCTACCACCCGCTCTAGGGTGCATTTGTAAACATAGGGCTTCAAGAGTTAACGTGCTCAATGGTGCCAGTGCTCGTAATCTGAATGTCGCCGTCGTGCGTGCTATGCGAGGCGTATGCGAGCTTCAGCGCAGAAAGCACTGCGTTACACTCTTTGCTAAATGCCGAGTCTTCGGCGTGATAGTTTGTCAGACGAACCGTCGCCAAGATCTCTCTCTTTGACTCACCGATCGCATCTCTGCCCACACGAATTGTTACCTGTTCCATATTTATCTCCTATATCGAGTTAACTATATCAACTGCACGGTTTTTGTCTACCAACCAGAACACCAACAGGTAGCGATCCCCCTCGGTAACCGCCAACCCTCTGTGAAGGTTTGATAGGCTCGGAAAGATTAGCGCATGACCGCTTGGCAATGGTTTGAGCACACCCTTGTTGTAGAATTCAGTGCCTCCCCCCTCATACTTACCAGTGTTAAGGGGTATCACTATGCTGATGTCGGATGAATCGTCGTGATGCCAAGCGCCCTTCTGCTTGCCCTTCGGCGAGTAGTTGGCGATCTGCACCGAGGCAATCTCAAAGTTATCGCGGCAGTACAGGCTCATCAGGATGGGATTGATGGCAGTCTTTACCAAGAACCACATCGACCTGTACAGCTCAGGCACCTGCGTCTTGAGCACAATCTCAGGTATCTGCCTCAGCTCATCCTCTTCTGGGTTTGGCTCAAAATCTACAGAGTTCTTCATCAGGTCAATCTCTTCACATAGCATCGAGCAAAACTGCCGACGAAAGAGGGGGACTCTATAGATGTCTGGGAACACTTTCTTGCACATTTTGTAGACCGGAGTCTGCGGCAATGTCTCCTTACCGTCCTTGACCTTGTACCGCATTATCATGGGTACAGTCTCGTCTACAGCCTTTAGCAGGGGTTGATTTACGTACCAACTTGACTGCATCGAGAGTAAATAGTTTTGTATTTTATGCATTTGCCAATCTTATATATTTATGCAACAATGTGCAACATATCATTGGAGATGGACTATGGAGACGAAAAAGAAGGTACAGCGGAAGAGCCTCGCTGTGGACGAGGATACCTACAACCTGCTCAATGAAATCTGCGGCGTTGAGCGACGTACAAAGAATGCCGAGCTAAAAATATTGATTGAGGCTGAACATGACAGAATCTTTACTAGGCAAAATTATCGGCCTCGCGTCAATGTTTGAGGATGATAAGCCAGAGAAAAAACTGGCGCAGACTTATCGACCCGTGCTTGAGGCCAGTGAAGTCATTGACCTTTTCTCTCGTCTAACCATGCATCAACAGGCGGCTCTCATGCGGCTGATGAGCAGGAACCTCGTCATAAAGATCGAGGACGAGGCGCACATGGGGTATGAGTTTGATTACGAAGTCGATGGCGCGATGATATCTGTTGCCATGTCGGACGCAGATTAAATCAACCCTGCGATACCTGCGCCTGCAGGCTGTAGCCGCATCGCTAACTCTCGATCCTTTGGGTTGGGCAGCAGCGTGGGTGACATTGCAGGATTGATGCTCATCTCTGGTAGCGGTTGCATCTCTCCCATTGTAGGCACATCAAAGCTATTTATAGACGACTCTAGCCTCTGCCTATCAACCGCATCAGCCTCCGCTCTCTCGGCCTCTGTAGCCTCTTGAGCGCGTTTCAATACATCTATGCCCTCATCGCTTCGACGAATGCCGCCATCCTTGCTAGTCTCGTCGGCTTCAAACGCCAAGCTATCAAGAACTTCTGGGGTTCCCCTTGCTACAGCTTGGGTGGCAAAGTATAAGAGGGGCTTAACCGCCTCCATCTCTTTAGCAAGCTGAGCCGCAAACTCAGGGTCAATCATTGCCTGAATAAGTCTGTCCTCATAGGCTTCCCGCTGAAAGTTTAGGGTCGCCTTTGATACGTCATCAAATCCTCGAACCAATAGCCTCTGAGGTATTTCAATTATTGACCGAATAGCACTGGTGGCGTATTTAGACGCTCCGCCGCTTTGTTTTTCGAGCAGGCTTTGAATAGCTAACAACGGTTGCGTAGGTGAGCCGCCCTGCGTGGCAATGTAACTGGTCGCCTGCATTAACTCAACAACGTCCCTAAAAACCTGAAACTCCTCCGGCCCAAGAATCTCTTCAAAAACTTTTGCTCTTTTTCCTCTTGCCGCGATTGCTCCTCTTCCAGATAACGCCTTACCCCTCAATCCAATCTTAGATAAGAATTTATTGGGCACTCCCAAAACAGTTGTACTGTCGGCAACAGCGTTATCAAGCTGCGTGCGAAGCCAGTAACCCTTAAAATTTTGCCATACTTGAGGGTCTTCAGTGCTAATCATTCTTCTTAACAATTTAGCGTCTCTTACGGTGGAGGTGCCATTAAATAATCTTTTAGCTAACCCTGCCGCTCTTTCTCCACCAAGTTCAGCAACGTTTGCAAAATTATGAACTGCCGAATTATTAAGAATTTCAAGATGCCCCTTGCTAGGGTCATAAATTTCATTTGCCCTCTTGTATTCTGGGTTGGCTTGTTTTAATTTTTCAGAGATTGTTGACCTTAATTCAGAAATCTCCGCCTTTAATGATTTGCGTCTTTCTGTTGTAAGAGTTTCTATGGTGTCTCTAAAATTATTTTTCAGGGAGTCGTGCAACAATTCTGTGCTGTCCCTCAGCTCATAATCAACGACCTTACCGGCCTCGTCTTTAATTGGCCTAGTTTTATCCAAAAGACCGTCGTAAATTGATTTGTAAGCCGCTCTCGATGGCCCACTAAAGTTTGGGTCATCAAGTTTTGATTTAATTTGTGATGCGACATCTGAAACGTCAATAGTTACGTCAAGCTCATAGGCGTTTTTATATACTGGCGCAGCTCTTTGCATCCTTCTATTTGCAAGTGTTTTTAATGACTCAGCCGCCGCTTTAGCAACATCTACTTCTGGCTCTAAACCCATCCTGCCAGATAGTCTGGGGTAGGTGGATGCAGCTCTACCTTGGCTTCCTTTAGGATACTTTCCCTGAATTATTCCATCAAAAAACTCTTCAGCAATTTCTTCAATTTGAAGCGCACGATTCTGATAAAAGTCCCATATCTTCTGAGATCCGCCCTGCATCTGCAGATATTTCTGAAGCATACCTGCATTGCTCATTATTTCTTGAGCCTCACCGCGAGTGAGGGTTACGTCATATTTGCTCTTAGCAAATGCAATTTTTTCGTCAACGGTATTTCCGCCCTCTCGCATGATTGATTCAAGAACACTACGACCGTCACCGTCTGGAAACTTTCCACTAACCGACTTGTAAATATTTCCAAGCCCCTTTGCACCACCAACGCCAATTGGAATAGCACCAAATGCAGTGCTATATGCCAAGTCTTCTTTCATCTGGGCAACATTAATTGGTGGCCCGTCAAATGCGGCGGATATGCCCATCCTAGATGCACCGGCAATTGTTGCTCCACCCGCCGTTCCACCCGCTCCACCGACCATAGCGCCGGGTATTCCTCCAAAGAAAGCCCCTAAACCCATACCAACAGTCGCCGGCACCGCCTCGGTTAAGAACTGAGCGGTTGGCCCAACCATCCCGTAAGTATTCATTAGCGTGCCAAAAAAATTATCATCAAACTCTTTTGTAGTCTTGCCGGTGTAGGGATCGACGTAACTGATGTCGTTGTTTTCGTCGAGAAAATAATAGTTCGACGGGTCTTGGCCGCTTTCTAGTATCTCTGGAAAACGATTGCCTGCCAACCAAGATATTTGATAGCCTTGATCATTTGACAACCCTGCCAAGAGCGCATCTTTGACGCCAGACTTTTCGTCTTCACGCGAAAGTTCTTCTTCGGTCGGGGCAACCAAAGCGGCTATTTTTTTCTCCATTGCTTGAGCGTGGCGAGCTGCAAATTTAGGGTTTGCCAGAGCAAACTCCTCAGTTACATAGTCTGGCACAACATATTCCAAGCCGTCTATTGTTATTGTTTTAGTTTCACTCATTCAAAGTCCCCCATTGCATCTACTGCGGTATCAGTAGATTTGGGAGAGTCCTGATCTATCTTTATTTCTTGTCTCAAAGCCTTAGCAACTTCTGGCTCTTTTTCAGCAAAATTTCTTAGCTCCTGCATTTCTTCGGGAGTAAACAGGGGGTTATTTTTATGCCATCTTTGCTCCCAACCTTTGGCAATGCTGTATTTTTTTGCGTCATTATCTGCGTCATCCAGAAGCCCATTAGCAACGGCATCGTTAAACTCCTCAGATACCTTCATCTTCATATTTGCAATTCTTTGCAGATAAGTGGCCTGTTTCATAGCGCCTTCGTAGCTAGAGGCAAGGGATGGTGACGCGGCAATAAATAAATTCATCTCCATCTCAGTAATTGCACCCTTGGTCTGACCAACAAGGCCCATAGCAATCCTTGTTCCAAGCGTATTTACCAACTCTTGGTCTGCAATGTTCTTGCCTAATATAAGCCCAAGCTCTGATAAAAGTTTTCTTCCTCCTAATGCTCTACTCGCCACTGATCCAAAATTCTCTTCTCCCAGTTTGTTTAATTGATAAAGAAAACTGTTCGTTAAGTCATTTTGGCTTCTTGCGTTGTCGTAATCTGCATCAATTCTCTTGTAAAGAGCAGCAAGGTTCTTTCCTTGCCCTATATCAAATTCTGATGGCTTTGGTGCGCGTTGGTCAATGTTAACCTGCGATCCCCTGATTAACGTGGCGCTTGAATTACCCTTAATGGCTTGGACTTCAGAAATATTTCTTGGGTCAACCTGAACCTGAACCCTATTTCCCGTTGGGTTTCCGTCTGCGCCAAGCTCGTCAATCTCGTAAACGAGGGGCGCAAAAGGTTTTCCGCTAAGCTCAATTCTTTTCAGCAGCCGCTCGTTTAAATATTTTTCAGCGTTACGCTCATCGGTTAAGGCCATCTCCATAGCCTTCATTCCAATCTGTTGGTCTAGCGCTATCCTTTCTTTTTTGTTTTTTTCAAAGCGCTTATTGAACTGAGAGAACCCTCTGCCAAGACCGGCATAAGGATCTTGAGTCGTGTCGGCTAAAAGTGACGCCCCAAGATCTGACGCCAGATCAAAAATAGTTGGCCTCGGCGATCTTGTAAAAACCCCAGACAAACGGTTGCGATAGTTTTCAAAATTTTGATCAAACGTATTAGGTTGCTGATCTACCTGATTTAACTGCGCCATGATCTCACTAATCTGTCTGTCAACGTCGCCTGTATCTGATTGATTCAGCTCACCACTCATCGCCATAGGATCTGGCATCTGACCAACCGCATCAGCAATAGCGCCCATCGCGCTTGACGCGGCTGCGTTAGTCGGAGCGTTTGGATCCATCACGTCAAAAGGATTTCGATATATCATGGCTGTACCTATGCGTAATAAGTCTGCGGTTGATTTGGCATGGACTGACCGTAAGGATTTTGCAAGACATTCGGTTGCGTACCTGCCTGATAGATGCCGGGCATCTGCTGCATCGGGTAATAGGGCGCAGGCATTGCCCCAAATCCACCGCCACCGCTTGGATTGTACGGCATATTGTAAAAACTGCCCCCGCTGTTGGGGTTATTTTGCGTCGGCTGAGCGCCTGTTGTCTGAGCGCCTGTTGGCTGAGCGCCTGTTGGCTGATTGTTATTCCGATAGCCATATGGGTTGGCGTAATTGCCAATCGAACCCAACGCACTCAAGCCAGTGCCAATTCCCACAGTAAATGGATCTGGCGGCGGGGCGAAGTTAGTTCTAACCTGAGATCCCCTACCTGCAGCTTGAACAGCAGTCGTCATATAGGGCGCTAAGGCATTATATTGAGCCAAAGGAGCCTGCTGCGCTTGCATTAGATTTGCCCTCTGAGCGTCAAGATCAGTCTGTCGCTGCCCCTGAATCTGGCCTCCCATCCTGCCTAGTGAGGCAACATCCTGCGCCCCTGCCGCCCGTGCCTGCGTGCCTAGACCAGTTATCTGGTTGCCGAAGTTAGACTGCGCGGCAAGTTGACCGGAGCCTATGTTGCCGTACAAGCTGCCGAGCTGACCGTAGCCAGAGGCTAACTGCCCTGCAGTGCTGAGAGCACCAGAACCTGCCGTTCCTCGCGCCTGCTGACCGGCTTGACCGAGCCTAAATGCAGTATCCCCTAGCTGAGTTGCTGCGCCGTAACGCTGCGCTGCTTGAGATCCTAGCAACCCTTCGTAACCGCCTTGAGCGTTAAATTGTTGGCCGGAAAGACCCGCTAAACCGCTCGATGCGGATCTGCGAGCAGCTTGTTGATTCTCAAAATCTCTTATCGCTGCAGTTTGCGCCCTCTGATATCCTTGGCTACGAATATTGCCTAGCTGTTTAGCCAGACCTTCGCCCATCGCCTTTGCCCGCTCAGCCGCTGACAGCCTAGCCCGTGATCCAAACGCAGACTGCCCGCCGGCAGCAATATTCCTGTCGTTTGCCCGAATGTCGTCAATCGTCAAACGCTCTGTTGCGTCCCTGATCACCTGCTGCACGACCTGATCTTCATAGGGATCATAAAACCTTTCGGTCGATTCTGGATCAAACCTGTCGGTTGTCTGGCGCAATATGTTTTTAGACTCATCAATATCTGTGCCAAACCTGCCGACACTGCCTCCTGCCAAGCCCAATCTCTTAGCCATGTCGCCCTCAAGACCAACCTGAGCTGCCTGTTGCTCAAGCATACTCCTGTCGATGCCGTAGAGAGCATCCTCAAGGCCAAGCGACCGCTGCTGACTCTCTTGCCCCGCACCCCTCTGAAGCTCACCAAAGCCCCTCTGTGCCTGACCAACCTGAGCCGCTTGACCGCGCTTTAAACTATCAAGGCCACCACGAAACGCCTGCTCAGATTCTTGCAGGTAGGGAGACATCGAGCCGATCTGGTTTCGAGCCAGAGTCTGCGCAATAATCTGATCGGGAGAAAAACCTGCAGTCTCTTTACCAATGACAATAGGGCGACCCTGATCGTCAAAGAAGGTTCTCTCTGCGGCACGCATAGCGCCTGGTATGAATCCGCCTATGCCGCCCAAACCATAGAGCAATTGTTGCGTGTACGGATCCATGTATGTGTCATCGCGGGTAATGCCGCTGACGTATGGATTCTGGCTTGTGTCTTGACCCGCATACATATTTGCAGGTTGTTGAGCTACAGGTTGCTGAGCTACAGGTTGCTGAGCTACAGGTTGCTGAGCTACAGGCTGCTGAGCTACAGGTTGCTGAGATTGCGCCTGCCTAGCCTGAAATTGTTGAAAGGCTGCAATAAAGTTTGGGTCTTGAATCTCATTTATATTGACTATTTTTTCAGAGGTCTGGCCTGTCATGCCGCCAGAATCTATTTGTTTTACGGTCTGCGACACTGGATCATAATCACTGTATGCGGTATACATCTGGTCAGTTGCAGTGAGTTGCGGCATATAGCTAAACTCTTCTGGAGCCTGTGTAGGTTGTTCCAAAAGGTTGAGTAAAGAGCCTAAGCCTGAGCGTAAAGAGCCTAAGCCTGAGCCAGTCGGAGCACTACCGTCATTACTAAATTGCTGAGCTGCAAGCTGTTGGGCTTCAAAATTTCTGAATGCATCGGCAAATTCTGGGTCATAGTCGCCAAAAACGCTAAATCCTCCAATTCCTTCACCGATACTCGTAACTTTTGTTTTGTCCATCAGCTTATCAACGCTGATTCGACCACCATCAATCATCCCTGCAACACCGCCCATGCTTTTCGCTACTGTTCGAGTGGCGGGATCATAATCTGTATAGACCGTTGTACCTGTAGAGTGAAAAAAATCACTCGGATCTCGGCCTCCTGATGAACCGCCCAAGTTTCTACCCAAGCCGCCCAACAAAGACCCTAAGGTGCCTCCATCGTAATTAGCATTTTGGTCGTAATTAGCATTTTGATCGCCCGTAATTCTAGCCTCTGTTCCGAGTTTATTTTGAAGAGCAAAAAGCTCTTCGACAGACGCATTGTACTCTGGACTATTTATTCCATATTGAGCGGCTATCTCGTTAGTTCTTCTATTCATCGCCGTCACTTCTGGCGATTTTGCGTAAAGCGCTTGCAAGGCTCTTGCCTTCGGGGAAGCTAATTGACTCATGCTGATGCCCTCGCGCCTTTTTCGAATATTGCCATTAGGTCATACATCAGGCTTGTGCCGTCGTCTCGACTCTCTTTGCTGCCTTTTTCGAGAGTGATGATGCCACCTTTCTTCTTCATCTCATAAGCTCCTGCACCGCGCACAGCGCGTGCAGTCATAACATATTCGCCGTCGGATAGCATGGCAGGAATGTCATCGCTAGTTTCTGTTCCCTCTCCGGCAATCTTGCCATCCATCTTCTTGAACTCTTGGTTATCGACATTACCGCCTTCGGCATAAGCCATGACGGGGCCACCATACTGCATCTTGCGCTCAACCTCTGGCCTTCCGCCGCTTAGGGTGGGAAATGTTCCCTCTGGTAACAATCCAAACTCAACAGGGTCTGGCCTTGAGTTGCCCATCCTTCGAGCTACTTCGGCCTCAATGTTGTACCGACCAGTTGGTGACATTTGCGTCAACGGTGTCAGTGGCACGCCCTTGGCGTCTTTGGCGTTGTCATATGCCATCTTGCCGAGCAATGCAGCAATGCCCAATCCGCCTAAGCCAATTCCCGAACCGCCGACCCCGCCAGAACCGCCTCCGCCAATCTGAGTTAAACTTTTTATCACGTTAGGCGTGGGATTTGAGCCACCGAAACCAAGTGAATTGCCAATGTCTTTGATAAAGTCAGGGGTGTCGAAAGCAGCGTCAAATCTGTTGCCGTGTACAAAAGGATTTAATTCTTTATTTAAGCTAGACAATAAAGAACGATTTGCATTCTGATAGCCCTGCTGCCCGCCCTGCTGCCCGCCGCCAAAATTAAAAAAGATTTGCTGCGGCGTGAATTGCCCTGTCTGAATTGCCGCCGCCATCTGCGCCTGCATCTGAGGACTTGCATTTGCGTAGAGGGAAGTCAGAGCATCGTCGCTGTAGCCGCTCTGCATCTGATAGCCCTGCTGATACCCTGCAGGCTGCATTCCTCCCTGCATAGCGTTCATTGCACCGCCTATCTGGTTTAGCAGACCCGGCCCTTGACCGCCCATCTGCGCAAGAATGTCTGCAGAAGACATCCCCGCGCCCATCATATCTTGGATCTGCCTGCCCGTGGTTGCATCAACCTTGGTGAGCATATCAGCAAGCTGATCATCAGGAGTTACACCGTAACCGAATACATCCCTGCCTACGTTGTCGAGCAGGTTGCTTCCGTCCTGACCCGAAAAAACGTACTCGCCAACATTCCCCGCTGCGTTTCCAAGGTTGCCTAGTAGATTGACGCCATCCTTGCCTGCAAAAACGTACTCGCCGACATTGCTCAAGCCCTGCGATAAGTTAGTTCCAATGCTGCCTATGCCCTTGCCGAGGTTACCCAACAAGCCAACGCCGTCTGCACCTGCGGTAACATACTCTCCGATCGAACCAATACCCTTCGATATCGAGTCGAGAAACCCGCCTCCGCCTGCATATGGTGGCGTTGCTCCGCCCGGCATTCCGCCACCGCCAACTTTTGGCCCCATCGCAAGTGTTGCAAGCGCAAGGGGGTTAACTTTGCCAGTTGCCACGTCATATACTGTGAAAGCCTTGTTTGCCGCAATCGCAAAGGGTTGCCAAGGGCCGGGCACAAACTGAGCAACTTGAGCAACCGGCTTGACAACTTTTTTGACTACTTTGCCAATTGACTTACCTATTTTTTTGAAAAAACCAAATTCTTCTAACCCAGTATTCGGGTTGAGGCTTGCAATGCCGACACCGACAACCGCCTCCATCGGGTCAATTCCAAGCTCCTCAAATTTAGCTTGCACAGTCTGCTCGAATTGAGGATCCTCTAACGCCTCTGGCGGCAGGATGACCTCGCCCGGCCTCAGATGTGCCATCGCACTGTCTTCGCCCCTGCCCTGTTTGGTTAGCTCAACGGCTTGACGCGAGTAAGGGGCGTTCATGCCAACCTCAAGAGCCTCTTGGAGATGATTCAGTTGCATTCGGGCCGTTGGATCTGTCTCAGAATCAATCTGGCTTTGCATCTCCATGATGTTTTGCATTATCATTTGACGCTCTTGATCAGACATGGTGCCGCCCGACTGAGGCTGAGCGTAGTCAGTAGACTCTCGATATTGAGCGGCAAACTGAGGATCTTGATTTATTCGATCGCGCAAACGATCTTGCTCAACAACACTTAAATCTTCAGGATAAGCATTCATCATGCGATCACTGCCGCTGATCATATTTTGAATTCGCTTCTGCAAAAAATCATTCATGTGTTCACCGTCACAGCGCCGACAGCGCTTGTTATTGCCTGACTCTCTGGATGAGTCTGGTGCGCATAAAGATTGCGCAGATTTGTGCCATCAAAGGCTTGATGCGTCTGGGTGCTAGTATTGAATATAATTGCGCCCGTTGCAAATTGTAGCTCACTGATTTCAGTTGAATTAAAGTGAGGAGAGATTGAAATATCTACTCGACCTAAATTTAACTCTAAAACCCGCACAAGACGGTTATACGTTTGACTGTCAACGCTATCACCCTGCGCAAGCGGCAACCTTGTTTCAAGCAGAACACTCATCGCCGACCTGACTGTTGAATATCAATTCTTGTCGAGCCGAGTCTCCACTTGTAGCCAAGCGGCGTAGCGGCGTCCTCGTCAGACTCAAACCTAAAAACTAGCTGCCTTGCCCTTGAGCGCACATTTGTGAAGGTGCTCGACTCGGTTACCTGAGTCGTGCTGTCGGTGACCAAAGAAGCGTTTGAAAAGTCTCGCCGTTTAACGACAATATTCATCGCCGGAGTTGCGGATACTCCGACCTCCGTGACAAAATTCACGTCAGGAATAATCTTTTTCAGAAAAGAGTAGTTGTTGCCATCCGAAATATCTACGTCTGCCGACTCTATGAAGACATCTGTCATGGTTGCGCCGTTATCGTCGAAGCCAAGTTCGTGCTCGAATAAACAATATGTCGATCCGATTGAAGAGGCCGCCCTCGGTTGGTTTTCGATACCCGCGTCAAGCCATGCGTATCTCACCATCTTCCCGATAGACCAAGTGTTAGACTCATAATTATAGATTACAAAGCGCGATATCTCGCCAGTTCCATCCTCAACACTTGGATAAAAAAACCACGTCTCAGAGAACTGGGAGTTTATCGCCATGAAACATTTGAAGCTCTGGCTGAGATCAATGTCTTCAAAAACATACTCTTGAACGTCGCAGCTTAATTTTTTTACGCTGCCGTCGTAAGTGTAAAAGCCAGTCTTGCTCGCAAAAAATACACCGCGAGGTGCGTTAATTGCAGCCTTTGGAGAGATCAGTCCGGCCCCCTCGTTCACCAGATTAACGGCAAAAGTTAACGGCGCACCAATGAAACTCATCGAATACAACGCGGTATCCGTCCAGATCAATATTTCTTGGCGAGACTTTAAGCCGCCAATGATAAAAGATCCGCTCGACAACCGCACGCTACCTGCTGAATTGGTTGTTAAAGGCTCAAAATCTAACTCATTTTCGCTATCGCTAAAAGCAATAAGCATGGGATCAAGGACGCCTGTTCTGGATCCGCTAGTTAGGGGATCGGTTCCAAGAACGACCAAGTGTCTAGCTGTTTCGCCCGTAATTACCTGAAGACCAACTGTTGGCACTTTATTCGCACCAGATACCTGAGACATCTCCTTGGCTCGAACCTCAATCCCATCATTCTCTAGCCAACGGTATATCCCGCCGCCGCGAGGGTTGATGATTAAATTTTCGCCGAAGTTGTCGTGCGTCCACAGGCGTAGTTGATTTAAAGCGCTGATCGCAGAAGAAGACCCAAAGGTGCCTGCCCCCCAAGCCCCCACGCTCCACCCCGTAGATTGTAGGTAAGTATCCAGACCGACACTTATCTCATATTTTCCGACGACAGAACTGCCGCCATTGCCAGTGTCAGAGCTGTTTGCCGTAACAGTATTTCCAGACGTGTTTTTGGCTGTCAGGGTGTAGGTATTTACCCCAGTGACCAAAAGTATTTGGTATTCTTGGTTTAG
>JGI24003J15210_10000600_pt1 | contig 15372 bp, 14 predicted proteins | sample LinPmetageLP28_FD_15210 | JGI IMG/M metagenome (IMG submission 15210)
AACAGAGTTACACCAGTAAAGTTTGCAGAAATTATTTGGGCTGAAGGCTTGAAGTGGAATAACGCAAAGGTTATAGTAGAAGCAAACAATGTAGGTCAAGTTGTGCTATGGAAACTCAAGGAGTGGCGTTACCCTAAACTATGGAAAAATAAAAAAGGTAAATTCTTTTATACGAACAACCATACAAGACCTGTACTATTTGAGAATTTAAAAGACTATATAGAGGACGAACTACTATTTAGTTTAAATATAGAAGTTATCAAACAACTAGAGATGATTCAATATGACAAAGGAAAGCCTGTGCACCCACGTAACGGTCACGATGATATCGTGATAAGTCTAGCGTTAGCATACTATGTAATTAAGGATTTACCTTTTGAATACGAAACATCTATTGGTAACATGTATTTGGAAGAGTGGAAGAAAGTTAAAAAAACTAAAATGTCTAAAAGAAGTCTGCCGTGGAATGTCCGTGGCGGAGATGGTAAAGGAGGTTACAAATGAAAGAATACGACATAACATACTTGTGTGATGAACACGATGGTTTCTGGGACAGTCAACGTGCTGAATTAGAACGATACAAGAATGTATACGAATGTAGGTTTTGGGAAGATGGATCCTACGGAATGCTTTACGGTGGTAACAACAGCCAAATGTCTATCCAGACATCTGAAGGTTATGGTTATATCGAATCATTCATTGCAAGTTTATTTGCAAAAAATCCCGCCGTGGTTCTTAAGAAAGGTCTTAAGAACAAAGGTGACCAACAAAAAGCACAAGAGGTTGCTAATAATTTCTTGCTGCAATGCCGTCAAGAGATTGAGAACTCTGCTCGTCTAGCATTGATCTACCCTATGGCGTTTATGAAACTCGTTCCTCAACCTGAGGGAGACATCTATAACAGAGTTGTTCCAGTGTCTGTTGCACCGTGGGATATAATTCTTGATCGTGATGCTCCTCGTTTTGACAAACAAAGATTTATTGGACACAAGTATCAAATGCCTATCGATGAAGCAAAAAATAAATTTGGTGCAAAGAAGTTCACGGCTGAGTCCAAAGAACATTATTTTAAAGTTGGCTATGGTATTGATCCTGAGTATGGTGATGGACCAGACGCCTCTGCTCATTCTGAGTTCTCTCAATATGTTTCTATTGTTGAGATGTATGACCTTGTGAATGATGAACTTATTTTTTATTGCCCGCATATCCAAAGAGAGAATAAAGTATTACAACGAACAAAGTTTATTCCCTTCAGAGATTCTACTGGTAAGCCTGTTGTACCTATTGTTTCACTATACTTCAACAGAATTCCTAGTCAGCCCTTGTTGGGTTACTCTGCGATGAAACGTGTTTACGATCAACTCTATGAAGTTAACACTATCCGTTCATTCATGGCTAACTCTATACGTAAGGCATCCAGACAATACCTAGTCAAAGCAGGTGTACTTGATGAAGAATCTATGGCTCAACTTACATCGGGAATAGATGGTTTGTTTGTGGAGACTGAAGAAGAAGATTTAGATGGAGCAATAAGAGCCATACCACACAACCCTATGCCCACCGAACTTGCCGTATATCATAACGAAGTTAAAAAAGATTTGAATAACGGATCAATCCTTGCACCTTTCACACGTGGTGAAAGCATGGGTTCTAGAACAACAGCATCAGAAATTACTGCCTTGGCTGCCTACTCATCATCTGAATTAGGTAGACTTGCCCGTGAGCGTGATGCTATGATTGAAGAGGTTGCTCTCAAGTATCTTGCAATCACTGCTACTCTTATGGAAGGAGAAACACCTCAGGTTCTTAACATTGGTGTAGATACATTCATTGTAACAGAAGATGACCTACGTGGTGACTTCTCTGCGTTCGCAAGCGATCAAGGCTCAACGCCTTTGTCAGAGACTGTTGCTAAACGACAACTACTAGAGAACTTGCCAACACTACTTAACTTGGGTGTGCCTAGACAAATGCTTTTGAAAGAAGTTGTTCGCACACTGAATTTACCAGAGGACTTTGCAGAAGGTGCACTCAAAGCCGCAGAGGATGCCGCTAAGGCTCCTGAAGGAAGAGTGTCGCCTATTGATGCCCCACCAACATTAGGAGAGGCTATGGCCAATCCTCAGCCTTCTAACATACAGGCTTTTTTACCTAAAGATAAAATATCAGGAGAAAACTAAATGAGTAAAAACAAAGATAAAAAGATTTGGAAAACAAAAAAAGAATTTAACAAGTGGATGGACGCCTATGAGTATCAATGTATTCATGGTCCTGCTCGCTTGCACCAACTAGACGAGGCTGTAAATAAACTCGTTGAACAATGTTGCTTGACTTACGCTCAGGCATTTGATAGAGTATACACTATCGACGTACTAAAAGAATTAGGATACCTAGATAAGAACTTCAAAGCAGATGGAGAGATTATAACTATGGAGTCCGCAATAGCAGAGATAGATAACAAATATACATTGATGGTTGAAAAACCTACTGATAACATACTACTTAACACTGAAGGAGAATAAAGTTATGGCATTACGAGACAAATTTATGGAAGAAGTTCCAACAGAAGGTATGGATATGACTCCAGCACCTACCGCAGATGAAGCAGAGATGGAAGCAAAGATGAATGAAGCAGACGCTGCATTCGAAGAAACTATGGATGCTGGTAATCCATCAGGTGACTTTACTGCTGCTGGTATCAACATTCTTATTGACAAGGTGAATGATACTCTAGCATTGTTTGGCGAAACAGAAGAGATCGCCAGCGTAGAAGAAGATGGTGTATTCCCTACAGAACTAACCAAAGCAATCTCTATGATTGAACGTGCTGCTATTGACTCAGGTGTGTCTGATGACGACATGGGCTTGGGTGAATTACAAAACGATGGTGATCTAAAGATGCTTGCTGGTAAAGTTGCGGCACTCTCTAAGAACCAAAACTTAAAAACTTTTTTAAAGACTCAAGGCACAGATATGAATGCTGCTTTGATTGTTGGTATTGAAACACCAGCCGCTGGATCTATGGATCAAGCACCCCCTAGTCCTCAAGGTCCTCCAGCAATGGATGAAGAAGAGATGACTAAACTATTTAACTCAAGAATGTAATTAAAGGAGACAAACTTATGAGCGATAATATCGAAACACCCACGTCTACGGACGGGACTTCAAATTTCCAATCCTACAAAGAAGACGCAGTCGGACGTGCAATGGATACAATCATTAAAGAAAAAGGAGAACAAGCATATGACACGAACACGGAAGGTCAAAGAACACAGGCAACCACCGCTGGGACTAATAGTACTACCAGCAACGAAGGGGCTTCGTTCAGCGAGTTTGCCCAAACGGAAATCAACAACCCAAACTTCACCCAAGACCAAACCCACAAGGGATTGGACTACAACAAAATAACATCTGAACTACCAGATGATGCACAGAAATTACTTGCGAATATGCGATCAGATTACACTAGAAAGACGCAGGAACTTGCAAGAGAACGTAAGGCACTAGAGGCACAACAAGCAGCCCTTGTTAACTCAGAATTTGCCAAGAATATAAAAGAAAAAGCAGAGGCNGAAGTAGCCTTTGATCCGTTCGATGATGCTTCTGTGCAAGCAAAGATAGAACAAGAGGTGGCTAGACGCATGCAAGAAATGCTCAACCCACTACAGAAACAATACGAATTACAGCAAAACCAAATGGAACTTGATAAATTCAAGTCAGCCAATCCTGATCTTATGACTTATAAGAAGGACGTTGCCAAGTTGCTTTTGCAAAACGAAAACCTAAGTCTTCAACAAGCCTACTTTATTGTAAAGGGGCAGAAGCAGAATGAGAAATCTAGACAACTAGAGGAGGAACTATCATCATACAAGTCACAAGCGAAAGAGTACGGGCTGATGATTGGTGGAACTTCTAGACCTAGCAAGGCTCCTTCTGTGCCGCAGGCTGTTAAAGACCAAGGAGCCTACGCTGTTTATCAGTGGCTGGCTGCAAACAAATCTAAATAACCCCCCTTGTGGATAAGGTAATTTAGTCAGACCTCGTAAGAGATACCTGCTAAATAAAAACTTAATAAATTTAAGCCAATAAATTTCAAATAATATGGAGGAAAATACAATGGCTATATCAAATGATATTCTCTCGTCAACCCTTCGAATCCTTAAGGATGAGGAAGTTGACAACTTATACAAAGCCACTCCTTTGCTTGATAGCATTAGAAAGCAAGGTGGGGTAGAAACAGTAGATGGTGGATCTAAATTAGATCGTCCGATGATTTTGGCGGAACACTCTACTATAACTCAACTAAGTTCGGGTTATGAACCTATTAACCTAAGTGCTAGTGATGTTCTTCGTCACCAGTCTTACGAATTCCAAAACGCAACTATTCCAATCATCATCACTAAGGTTGAAGAGATGGCTAACAAAGGTCCTCGTGCCTTGGTTGACGTCGCTCAGGCTCGTATGAAGGCTGCAATGGGCCAGTTCAAACGTGAGTTTGAAAAGGCATTGGTTGCTGCATCATCTACAGTGTTGACAAACTTGTCTTCATTGAACGGTGTTGCTCAGGCTGCTAACGGCTTTTTCGAAAACAGTCTGTTTGGATCACAAACAAATACTATTGGTGGTATTGCTAAACAATCTTTTCCAGAAGACTTTCAACATCAATATGGTGCTGTACTTGCTATCACTGCTGGTGGTACTGAGACTATTGATGCTTTGACTGAAGTTTATGTCGATGCTCAACTCAGAACTCCTGATGGAAGTTCACCAAACTTGATCCTTTGCTCTCCTGATTTTTTCAAGAAGTACAAGGCTCAACTCTATAACAATCAACGTTTCGTTGATGCTGGAACCTTAGACGGTGGTGGAATGCAACTTGCTTTTCACGGTGCTGCTTTGATTCCTTCACCTGTTATGGTTACATTGAACGCTGGTCAACTAACAGATGCTTCGGGTGGTACTTCTGGGAACGCTCAATACATTGCTTCTTACATTCTGAATACTAAATACATTAAGTTGGTTTATGATTCTGACGGTGAGTTTGAAATGACAGACTTTATGGATGCGACAGGTTATGCCTCTCGTTATGCATACATCTTTTGTAGAATGCAGATGGTCGTAGATCACCTTGCTTCTCAAGGAATTATAACCATTGAACAAACACTATAGGAGGAATAAACAATGAGTAGTTCAGATTACATACAGAAAGTTTTCTCAGCAGATGAGATTGCTAGTTCGGTTGATTTAGGTCAATCAAGTACACAAGATTCAAACAGAAATCAAGTAGAGATTTTTGTTGCCTCAGAGAATATTGCCGCTGGTGACTTGGTCTCTTTGGATTTAGCAAGAGCAAACAACGGACTTCGTTTGTTGAGTGTTAAAGTTGCAGACGCTACAGATGCATGCCCCGTGGGTGTCGCTGTTACTGCTGCTACTGCTAATGATAAAGTAGAAATAGTTATCAAAGGTATTGTAGAAGAAGCAAAAACTAAAGGTGATGTTGTTAANATCGCTGTTGGTGATGGCTTGTACTGCAACACCGCTGGTAAGTTGCATGCCCAAAAGGTTGCTGAAGGTGGTTCTGCCACATTCAACACCAAGGCCCCTGCTGCTGTCGCTCTAGAAGCACAATCTGCTGATGGAACTTCACGTGTATACATTATCAAAAACTTCTAAGTTATTTTATATAATTTAGATTATAGAGGCGGGGACTTCGGTCCCCCCTTTCTTAAAACATTGAGGAGAAACAATAAATGAATTTTAAAGATATGAGAAATTACGTCAGTAATATACTTGATTATAATCCCGATGTGGATGTTTACCGTACTGAAGTAAACAATGTGCTTAACCAAGTTTACGTTACCCACTTTACTGAAAGACCTTGGGAATACGCACAGAGAGAATACGACATAGAGATCTTAGCAGATCAAAACTTTACAGGTAACGTATGGACGAGAGGGGTGAAAGTAAATCCTAATTCGTCACAAGGCACATATGGTCCGTTCATGACCTTTGAAGCCACATCCACTGTAGATAACATACAGGGAAATAAAGAATATAATGCTATTTCAAGATTTGATGTAGGTTCAGATTCCTACCTTGTTTTACAAGATCCAGTGTATCAACTTGACCAATATGCAATAACACAAGCAATGCCGAACAACGTTGGCACTGCAGCAATAAGTTTTAAAATGAAACACAGACACATCAACCTCCCACCTGATTGTATAGAAATACTTGGGGTTGGTTTAAGAGGACGTCAGTCTGGTTTCCGTCAGCCGTTCTTCAACGTAGCAAAATACGAAGATGAACACATGGGCTTAGATCTAGACGAGGTAGGCATTCCGACCAACTGGGTCGAAACTATGCCGATCACTTTGCCAAGTCCACGCAAGAAGCCTAAGTTGGTTTCTGGGACAAAGTCAAACAGAACAATCACAGCAGGTAACTATCAGGTTGCCTACACCTTTACAGTAGTCTCAACGACTGAACGTGGTCTTGTAGAGATAGAGTCATCACCAGTCTTTGGTGACGTCCAAGAGTTTCCAATCAATGTAAGTTTGGAAGTTGCAGACATAGAAATTACAGAAACATATGCCGCACAAATTCCAACCATAGTGTTCCGTGAATTACGTAAAAACATTTATATTAAAACACCAGATACCGCTCACTTTGTAAGAGCCTCTACGATCACTGTAGCACCAGAACAAGATAGTTCAAACACAGTCTTGGGTAACGGCATTGACTTTTCTATGCCTCTACGTTTTAATAACCAAACTAAATTACAAGAGAACGAAGGAACATACAAAACTATTAGACTGTATCCACGACAGGATTCAGATTACATTTGTAAGTTACGATATCACTATCGACCTAAGTTTTTGGCTGATGATCAGGACGCCCCTCAGATGCCTTCTGACGCACACTTGTTCCTTTGCTATGGTGCTATAGCAGAACTCTTCTACAAGCACTCTAACACCACACAGGGACGCTTGTATGAGGATAAAGCAAAGCGAGAGTTGATGAAGATTGAAAACAAATATCTTACACAAAAAGATAAGGCTCACATCAAAGGTGCTTACAGAACTTCTGATACTTTTTTTGGTAGACCTTTTATTAGAATTACAAGGGTACCATAATGAAGACAGATGCCAAACAACTATTACCAAAAATAGATGGTGTCTCTCAAACTATTCCTCAGAAACCAGAGGGAGCATCAGAGATAACCAACTTTACATCCTCACGTCTAATCAACGGCTGGGATAACAGGATAGGCATGGAGCCTATCTGGACGCAGTATGAAGGAGCAGGCAACTGGGGGACCTTTGCATCGTGTGTTAGAATTCATTCTGTTTTTTGTTGGTCAACTCACAAAGGTGCTAAGTCTTACCTGCTTTACGAAGAGCAACAAAAGGGTGCTACAGATGTTAGATCTTCTGTATCATTAAAATTCTTTTTATCAAACGGACCACAAGCAACAACCATCGACACAAACAGACAAGTCCCAGCGTCAGATATGGTTGGATCTTACTATGAGCCGTTTGGTAGATATCTAATTATTGTCAACGGACAAGATGAGTCTTACAAGTTTGATGGATATAAATTTGTTAAGTTAGGCTTCTCTACTTTGCCAAGTCCACCTAGACCTTGGGGAGTAAAGGTTGGTAACACATTGGACAATGCTGATGAGGATCTAACGATAATTCCAATGAGACGTTTCCCTCCACAGACTGGGACTGGTTTGGTAACAAACGATGTCTCCTCAACAGGAGAAGGGTTTCGTGATGACTTTAGATTTACAAAAGGTTTAGGATCTACCACTGACGGCAAGACTAACACCTATAAATACGTTGTAACTTTTGTTAAAGAAGATGGTTCAGAGTCTCAACCTTCTCCTCCTAGTGAACCAGTAACTTGGCTAGGTGATGCTACTGCTAGACGTCAAGGTGTATGGCTTGAAGATATACCAAGAGGCAATCAAGATGAAGGTATTGTAGCAAGAAGAGTTTATAGAACAAAGAACACAGGTGATAATAACTCAGCCGTTGGAACAGACTTGATGGTTGAAGATGAAGTATATTATTTTGTAACACAGATTGACAACAATGTTGATAGACATTTTTTTGATATCGTTCCAGACACTGGGTTGGGGGCGTTAGCACCCAGAGATGATCAAAGTGTTTTTATGCCTGCACGTCCGACTATGGCTGCAACGTTTAAGAATAGTCTTTTCATTAATGGGGGGGAGGGTGACGGTGGTACGCTCTTTTACTCTGTTGCTGGTAAGCCCTGTCAGTATCAAGCCTTAGATTATTTTTCTATTGGCTCTACTGACGGTGGTGAGATAACGGGATTAGAAAACTTTAATGATTGTCTTCTAGTATTTCGTGAAGAGGCTATTGATTTAGTTACAGGTAATCCCATTGATGGATTTAAATATGTGAATTTGATTAAAGGTCTTGGCTGTCCGTCACGTCATGGTGCTGTAAATGTTCCTAACGTTGGCTGTATGTTTATCAACAAAGATGGAGTGTATCTTTTGCAAGGCTCTGCTGGTACCAGTGGTTCTAACATAAACATTAAAAAAATCTCTGATGATATTGACGCACACATCTCTAGACTAAACGCACACCAACTATCAAAAGCCCAAGCAATCTATTCAAAGAAGTGGAAAGAAGTTCATTTCTACACCTGCATTGATGGTTCACAAGAAACTAATGTTGGACTAATCTTTCACTTGGATCACGCCGGCTGGTCATTTAGATCCTCTGACTTTAAAGTTAATGTTGCTACGACAAATGTTGAAGGTGAAATTATATTTGGTTCGTGGGATGGCTTCTCTCCAGCAGCACCAACAGTAAACCCAGATGAATGTGGACTTTACTTTGTGTCTGGTAAGAGATCAGGAGGAACAACCTTCAACCAAACGGCTGATGCTATCCAAGATCTACCAGCATTGACAAGTAAATTTGTTTCTATCGAACATGACTTTGGTTATGGACCACAGAAAAAAGCAATAAAATATTTATATCTATATGCACTGGGTGAAGGTGATAACACAATGCCAATAAAATATTATGCTGATAGAGATTACAAATCACCAATCACTTCTACAGCGTTAAAGTTTCAACCTCCTGAACTCAAAGATCTAGATGTCTATGGGACAGGTGTTTTTGATACAGCAGTGTGGGAGAGAAAAGACCTAATTACTTTACGATACGACATAGCAAATAAAAAACTTTCTTACTTTAGATTTGAATTTGAAACGAGCAATGATATACAACTAGTAGGATACTCTATGGAGTTCAACACTGATGGTATGAGAACAAGGGCTGGTAAAAAATAATGAAAATAATTTGGAGTGAGAACCAAGTAATGTATTGCTATGGTTATACAAGGAACAAACAAAATGCCTATTAAACCAAAACAAAGAGAACTTAGAGATAAGAATACTACTGAACCTAAAGACTTTGATCAAGAGTATGATTCCCTGAAGGGAATTATGAATGGAGGTCTTGATAGAGATAACTTACCAGTGGCTGGTATAGATGCTCAAAGATTTAGAAATAATACTTTCTGTAGTTATTATACAAAATATTTTAAATTAGATGAAGCAGTAGTTGGAAGTCCTATTAGTGAAAGATCTAATACAGGAAACTTTGATGATATACCTGCTCAGACTTATAATTCATATGCTGGTGGTTGGTATGAGAGTTCTAACTCTTTAATCATTCCTAATATAAAAGAAGGTATGTGTCAAGTAGAATTTAATTTTTATTATATAATGAATAAATTAGCACTTGCTGGTTTCTCTACTTCAGGAGCATCTCCTGCACCTTCTATTGTAAACGGTGATGTAGGTTTTTGTCAAGTCCAACTATTGCATAATGGAAACGTTATTGCTGATAGTGCTAAGATGGCTAGGAATTTACAGACTGTTCACATGTGTGCTTCTATCCCAGTACAAACAGGTCAATCAACATTTAGTATTGCTTGGAGATTTAATTCTAGAAAATTAAGCACTACCAACTGGCCGCTAAAACAAGGTTACTTCTACCTCACAGGTGGTAATCTTATGGTTATAAACTATTACAGGTAATTAAAAATGAGTACAATAAAAAATGATTCTTTTCAGAAATCTTATGGAAGTAAAATACTTGCATCAGAAGTCAATCAAAAATATATAGATGCTGAGACAGCATCAACTTCAATAGATAAAGATAACATCAGATCTGAAGGTGTTGATAGAGTAAACATTACAGGAACTCCAGTAGTAAAAGCAATGCAATACTCTTGGAATAATTACAGGAATGCAAGTGCAGGTGGTTTTGCTTACACGTTTTTTAATGATAGTTCTAGATCAGGAAGTCCAACTCAAGTTGGCATACATCAACTTGCTCACACAGGTACAGGTGGTTCATCTGTCTTGTATCTTACGTCTGATGGAACTAACTCAGGCACTCCTACCACACTGGCTCTAGGAGATTTATTAAGATTAAAATTTAGTTTTAATTTTTATTCAGATAATACTTTATTTGATTCTCAGAAGAGTGTAGTTCCTAGAACACAGTCTGCTGCGTTCATTATATTTCCTGCTTACAAAACTACATCAGGAGGTTCTTGGAATGCATTCCCTCATGGTATCGACTGGGGTCAATATGGATTCACTGATGGTCCTGTCTTCAACACAGGGACTGGAGTTGGCTCTACCTTTGCTGCTCCTTCTAGTGATAGTCCAGACACTACAGATAGAACCAGAGACGATGGGATCATTGTAGTAACTACAGATCATCTAGTCTCTTCTGATAATTCAACAGGCATTAAAGAGATACAAGCACACGGATGTTTAAATTTACCCATCAGAGGTTTCAATGCTTTTAATATTCACACCATAGGTTTCTGGATGATTGGACCTATGTACTTCCATGATACCGCACCGTTCTCTGGTGGAGGTAGAGGTTGGGAAACAATAACAACTAGTGGTGCTTCTTACATTGCTAGAGTTGAGCGTGGTAATTTCATGGCTCAAGTGCTACAAAAAGGGGAGGGCGTCGTTACATGAGTTATACTAAACCAAACACATTTGCTACAGGTGATGTTGTCGATGCTGCTAAGGCAGATGAGAACAATGAAGTCTTACGAAGATATATAAATACTTCTATCGCTGGTGGAGATATTGCAGCGGATACACTAGCACCAGAACATCTAATGAAGGGGACCTACAATGGGCTTCTAAACCAATACCAAATGATCTCAGGGTTAGTGGGTGGAAAGAACTATCTGTTGGCTCAGCGTCAAACTACGGGGATCTGTCACACTCCTTCAGGTATGGGTGTTCCTGAAGATCCAACGTATGTGTGGTTGTCTAATGGAGGAATTACTTTTTTCTTAGAAGAAGATGCTGATGTTTTATTTCAGTGGTATGCACAACCATACACAACTCCTTTAGATGGGAGCAAGTATAGAGCAGCAAGATTCTACATTGCTATTGATGACAATGTATTCTTTACAACTAGACAGAAGACTTGGGCAGAGGTAAAGTTGCCTTACAAGTCTAGAAACTACACATCAAATTTTCATATGGCAAAAAGTCTTTCGGCTGGATATCATACATTTGCTTTGAGAGGTTTCACTACAGAAGCATATTCTATGTTTGTGGCTTGGGGGTTTACCCTTGAAGCATTTTATAATTTACCAACATCAGCGAGCGATCCTCCTGATGTACCAGATGATCCGTCAGATCCATCGTTGCCAGATTAACAGGAGGAAACTACTATGGCTTTAACAGAAGAACAAAAGAACGCACTCGCAATGGGTGCACAAACAGCAGGGTATGGTGCGGCTATCGGTGCACCTATTGGTGGTCCTATAGGGGCTGGTATCGGTGCTGGAGTTGGATTCGTTGGAGGAGCAGCAGGTTCAATGTTGTTCGCAGAGGGAGAGACTGATTACGAAAAACAACGTCAAGAAGATATTGCTGAGTTGAAACGTCGTCAAGAGATGGGACTGCTTGGACTTACAGAAGAAGAGAGAGCAAATTTATCTGCTCAACTTATCGATCCTATTCGTGCTAACCAGAGACAACAACAACTACAAACCCTTGGTGCTATCACAGGCATGGGTGGTGGTCCTGCTGATGTTGCAAGGTTTGGCTTAGGACAAGAGCAACGTATAGCAGAACAAATGCAACCTGCTCTTACAGAGATTGCCCGTGCTGATCTTGCCAAGGCAAAGATGGAAGAAGAACGCTTGCTTGCTTTACAGAGAGAACAAGATGGTCAAATAAAACGAGAAGAGCAGATGCGTCAACAACAAATTATGCAAGGCATGGCTGTTGCTGGTAAATCTCTTATGGCATTCTCTGCTGCTGAAGGGCAGGCTGCTGCGGCTGCTGCCGAACAAAAGGCTCTGCTTAGAATTCTAGGTGGTGGTGAAGGAATCTCAGGGGAAGCAGCACAAGGTGCTGACGCATTATATAATTCTATCTATGGAACTTCTCTTACGGGAAAGTAGAAAGCCCTGCTGAACCACCGCAGGCTCAAACTCCTGTGGCTCCAGTAGGGCAAGAAGTCGTAGCGATACCTGATGTTGGACCTCCTGCCCCAGTCAGAGGTAGCGAGATTACGATGCCTGATGTAGCATTCAATCCGTTGATGGCTATACCTCAAACAGCCGAGGAGATTCAGAGAGAAAGAATTATAGAAAACATAGCAGTGCTAGATCTAGGTCTAGATGCTACTGATGAACAGTATGCCGAATACTCTAAGATGTTTGAAGGTGCTTCTATCAATGTGTTGATGGAGGCTCAGGGTAACAGAGAAAGAGAAGCAGTCTTGATGAATAGTCCTGACGGTGGGTATGAAATAGATTACCGCCAACCTATGGGCACACGCATGAAGATGCTTGACTTGACTGAAGAAGACATTAACGCCATAGGTGCTGAGTTAGGATTGGAAGGACAAGGCATTACTGAATTTAAAATGACCAAGAAAACAGAAGAGATTATGGAACAAAATAGACTAATTACAGAAGTAGAGCAGGAGTTTGCAAGATTAAAAATGCTTGACTTACCTGCTGCTGTTCAGACTATTGAAGCCCAACGTAAACTATTAAATGATTTAGTTGACGAATACGAAGAACTATACAAACAATACGAGGAGTACGACAATGAGTAGAGGTGTATCATATCTTGCCGCATATAGATTGGCAAAGAAAGAATCACAACAGATTGCTTACAAGCAGGCGTTGATGGAAATTAAAGACTTGGACGCTAGAGCAAGAGCATATGCTGGTGTGATAGAATCTTTGGACGATCAAATTTTAGAGTATAACAAACTAAAAGAAAAAGTTATTGCAGAACAAGATCCAAAAGTAAAGAACGAAATCTTACAGGCAGAGATTGCTTTGGCTCAAGTCAACGAACGTAACGCTGGTAACAAGGTTGCTGCTTACCGTTATGCTGATGAAAGGTTTGATGCTCCATCACGTACCGACGCACAGATTGCTAATTTTTCTGGTGATAGACAATCTTCTTACACAACCAATGTCTCAACTCTAATGAATAAAGTAAAGGCTACTCATGGCTCTGTGTTCTCAGGATTGACAACAGAACAACAACAAGATGCTGCTATTAAATTATACGATGCTATCATAACAGAAGGTAACGCTGCTCGTAGAGGTTCAGGTCTTTCAGGTTATACTGCTGCTGATGATGAAAATATTAGAACAGCATTAGCACAGATGGCTGGGCAAACAGAACCCGCATATGTATCCCGTGCCTCTCATCGTGATTCCAAAGAAGATTACATTGATGGCGTGTTGGGAGAAGCCGTTGGTTCTACTAGACGTCTACGTTCTGCTATCGATACAGCCTCACAAGCAGGTGTAGTAACAGCAGATACATTAGACACAGTCCTTACAGAAGTTGCTATTGCTGCGGCAGCAGATGGCTTTGATGATGGTGATCAGTCTTTGTTGAACTCTGGTCTCGCATCACTCTATGGACCCACAAGTGCTATTGAGTTTACAGGTGTGGATGGCAAGAAAAAGAAAATTAAATTTAACGATGCTACTGAAGAACAAAAGGAATTATACTTTAAAGAAAATAATATTCCTTCAACTATTGATGAATTATTTGCACGTAGATCTATTGCCTCTGATCCAAGAGTTATCCGTTCAAAGAGAACAGGAGATCAACTTACAGAGATCAAGACAGAAGTAGCAGGATTACAAGCAAGACGCTCTAGAGCAATCTCACAGGAGTTAGGTGCACAGGCAGAAGTTCGTGATAGAAAGAACCCAGAGAACTTGAGAGAACGCCAAGCAGAACTCTTTGGTCAAACCCTAACAGACAGAGAACAACGTAGGCAACTAACACCAGAGCAAATGCGTAGAGTTGCTGGCCTAGAAGAAGGTGCTACAACAGCCGCTGAAGAACAGATGTCTGCAAAAGAAGAGGAGTTGGCTGCTGCTCGTATGGCTGAGAGCATGACACCAGCACAGATTAATTCTTATCGTGCTATGGCTGCTGCCGTTCAAGCACAACGAGATGAACGTGAGATTGAAATGAATGAATTACAAGAAGATGTGTACGCTGCTATGAGTGAGCAAATTAAATTTGGTAATATATCATCACAAGATGTCTATGCAAAAGCACAACAACTTGGAACTCAAATGGGTGGACTTGCTGATAGCCAAAGAGACTTTGCTCAAACAGTAGCATCAAGAATTTACCTTGATATGTATAATGATCTAGAAGCAAGTATGCCTGCAAAAGCACAAGAAGTTTTAGATGAAGAGTTTCCTGATACTAAGAAAGATAGAAGAAAGTTTAACATGAAACAACTTACAGATTCACCACCAGATGGGGCACCAATAAATTAAATAAAGGAGAACATTATGCCAATACCTGATACCGCACCAAGTTATATTCCAGCGGAAAAAAGAACCATGTATAATCTTTATGTTGCCGAGGGCAGAGAAGATTACATTCTAGAATTAGAAGAGCAATATGCTCCCAAGCCTGAACCAGAGATAGAAGAACTACCCGAAGAATTCCAGATAATTAACGAAAGAAACATCTTTGATTCGTCACAGGTAGGTAAGCCTACCCCTAAGCCTCAGGGACGTGATCCGTTCTCATCCTTTGCAAATACGCCAGAGAAAAGAGCAGAGTTGAAACGCACCGAAGATGCTCGTATGTTGATAGGTTCTGGTACACTAGAACAAAGAGCCATCGATGATAGCGAGAAGTTCAAAGCACAACAACAAGAGCAAGCACTCAACAAACTTCTTACAGGTAATCCAGAAACTTTTTATGACAAAGTTATTGCTGCTGGTGTTGTAGATCCTGCACTCAAACCAGCATTAAAG
>JGI24003J15210_10000601_pt1 | contig 15359 bp, 13 predicted proteins | sample LinPmetageLP28_FD_15210 | JGI IMG/M metagenome (IMG submission 15210)
TGAAATCTTTGCGGCTGACATGGAGCTACAGGATTATATCAAGATGCTCAAAGAGCATGGATATAAAACTTAGTTCACTTGAACTTTTAATTGCGCTAACCGGGTTAGCGCGAATTTTATTGATCGGAGAAAGATATGAATGCACAGAGATACTTGGGCATTAAAAAGAATGCGCGGATGATATCCTCTGTTCTTGATGACCTTGGTGTGTCTCACAGACATCGTCGTGAGTTCATGGAGAACCTTCATGGATACACGCGAGGTGAGATGCCATCAGACTATGTGGTAAAAGATGCTGACGGCTTTCTTATAGCTCAGTCCTCATCCTTTATAGTGAAACTTCAAGATGAGATAAGGGATAGAAGAGTAAGGAATAGGACATTCATAGAAGAAACGATGCGAACGCGCTATCACAACTCTGCTTACGCTTACTTCTCTACCGACATGAAGAACGCTTTTCCGTCCTTGTTCAGATACACAATTGATGTAGTTCCCAGACCACTGTCAGAGTTCAAGGGCAATGAGTTCAACGGAACAACAATCAAGATACCACTGCACTGGCATAGGTCAGTACGTGCCGAAGGTATAGCAAAGGTTCAGGCTGGTGATGGGCCGCGCATTATCCTTTCAGCCAAGAGGTATAATCTAAACTGGCTTTCGGATGAGGGTGTGGAAGCCTATCGGGTCAGAGCTTTCCGATACAAGAACAGGGAAGGCTCAGTCGAGAATGCTTTTGTAATGAAGTATTCACCTGACAACCTTGNGTGGGTGACGGCTTTGAGTACCAACTTCAAACGATGCAAGAGCTTGCTTAATCGCAGGATCAACGATAAAGTTGAGANGTCTCTTGNTATTATCTGATGTCTAAGGAAATGCACCGCCTCATCGCGCCCAGCGAATGGTGCATCAACTAGAGAGGGGTTCTTCCCCTCTCTTTTTTGTCCTGAGTAGCGACACTAAACGGCTCACGAAATTCAAATCAGATCAGAGGAGAATACAATGCGTTCCATGAAGCGTAATATGAGAACAATTAAAGCTCCAAAATATAACAAAGACGAAACAATAAAGGTAGAGCAAGCTGGCGAACACCATGTCAATACTGACGGCAACTTTTTCAACATAGTTCTAGCTGGTATATCTACACCTAAACGTGCCTTCCCCCAGTTCATCAAGACATCTGAGAGTGAGTTCTATCTGCGTAAGTTTCGCAGAGACATGACCAAGGCAACCAAGGTACATCTGTCAGAGAACTTCATGAGGGCGGCTGTTGAATTGAGCTATGCCTATCCAAAGTATCTATCAAGGCTAATGGCTCAAAGCACCCCACCATTGGATAACATCTGGATAGAGTGGAACGAGGGAACACGTTATGATATGACCAAAGAGTACCTCAAAAAGATGGGCAAATTAGTAAGCGACACAGACACCAATCGCAGTGATACTGGATACCTCATCAGACAGCATGGGATGGGCCATGAGTACTCTTTGGTGTTTCCAGAGGGAGCAAGCAACAAACTGATGTTCCCTGCCCTGTCGTGGTTCTTTTCAAACAACCCAGACAACCCGTTCTCACTGTCAGAAATGAACAAACTGAGGCTTGCTCAAGGCTATCCACCTGTTGATGAGGAGACTGATCGCAAGAACAGAGGGGAACATCTTCTTTACCTTTTAGGTGATGACTATCGTAAGGTTCACTTCCCAGAGGTTTGGGATTTCAATAATCTTAATGACCTCGTTGCTGACAAGAAAGATTGGAACAAAAATAAACATGCGTCTGACCATGTCGAGTTCGTGATGCCTTGGATGATGCACACCCAGAAAGGTCTACACGATCTATCATTTTCTCTTTACCCAAATGTTTACAGCAACAATGAAGACGATACGCTTTGGAAAAATTCTAACGAATGTCATAAGGGTGACCTTAGATTTCTTACGGCGGTCTTCTCTCTGTTGAACTACCCTCGTATCATCAAGGAAAGAGTGAACCCACCAAAGAAAGTGCCTAGCCTGAGATGGGGCCGCAGGGTTCCAAGGAATGAGGTAAAGGTAATTGAGGTCGAGCTACCTAAGAAGCGCGGCGTGACAATGTACGAACAACTATTCACTGGTCATGGCTCACCAAAGCGGCAGCACATGAGGCGAGGTCATCCTCGTAGGTATCGTGATGTGCATGGTCGTATAAGCAAAGAGGTTTGGATAGAGCCAATGGTCGTTGGCAACCCAGAGCTTGGCGTGATTGAGCATGAGTATTTTCTAAAGACTAAGGGGGATAAATATGAAAAGAGCAAGTGAACTTTTGGTAAAGCCAGCCACCAGACGGTCAGCCCTACCTATCATTATTGACAAACACTACATGCACAGAGTGCCACCCATCAGTATGGCATTCGGTTTGTTTGATGGAGATATCATGATAGGTGTGGTGACCTACGGCATCAGCGCGTCCACCACTCTCAGGCGCGGTGTGTGCGGTGACGATCAAGCCGACAACGTCTATGAGCTTACACGGCTTTGGACGGAAGATGATGCTCCGAAAAATGCTGCGAGCCTTTTGATATCCAAGTCACTCAAGATGGTAGATAAAGAAATCATTGTGACCTTTGCTGAGATAGATGCTGGTCATGTGGGTACAATATATCAAGCGTCAAACTTCTTGTATTGCGGTCTGTCTGCCAAGTTCAAAGATCCAAAGGTTAAAGGCTTGGAACATCAACACCACACAACCTATGCACATGGCATGAACATGAAGCAGATTAGAGATACATATGGAGAAGATAACGTCTACTATGTGGATCGCCCTCGCAAGCATAGGTATGTTTTCTTTAATGCTAAAAAGAAAAGGCGAAAAGATTTGATTGATCTTCTTCGATATAAAGTTTTGCCTTATCCAAAAAAATGAGGCGGCACGAAGCCACCTCAAGTTGATCAGAGTAGAGAATACAAAAGAAACAAACACCACACAACGATGTGCAACAGAGTACTATCTGACACAACATGTAGCACTATGATACAACATGGTCAACATCAAATACCAAAGTCACTTTTGTCACTCCAATGTGGCGTANCATCAAGGTCACTATTCAGCCACTGGTAGCTTGCCGCTGGCTGACGATACGAGGATGTAGGCACATCAAACTCAAGNTCAGTCTGNCCCTGCTTACCTATCCAAGAGAAGCGACATTTCCATATGTGTATTTCACTGATCGGAGACATCGCTGGGTCAGGGCGGTGAACCGACAGCCCCACATCTGCTTTGGCAAACCAAGCAGCAGACCCAGAGATATCGTAACCCTTTGGGACAGGCACGTTGCCATCCATACCCCTCATCATTTTAGTTGGGTGTGCCACAAACCATAAGTGTATGTCATGAGCTTGAGCAAAGACACGCAGCTTGGTGAGTATTTCAGATATCCAATCTGTCTCACTGCTGTCCCTGTTCTTTTCGATGTAGTTATATGGATCAATGACCGCTCCACGTATACCATGACGCATGACTGCCACCTTCAACCTCTCAATAATGCTATCGATAGATGAAAGACTGCCGTCTGCTTGGTACAAAAACGAAAAGTTCGATTGAACAAAGTTCTTACCAGCCCTCAGTTCTTCCTTTGTCATGCGTGGAGTGATGCCTTTGAAGAACGGTTTCTCCAACCACTTACTTATCAACTTGGCTATGTGCAATCGTGGCTCGTTTTCAAATGAGCATATAGCAAATCGCCATCCGCTGCGCTCTGCCATGTTCACCATAATCTGATCTATAAACTCAGACTTTCCTGACGATGGATGCCCTGTAACGATGGTCAACTGACCACCTACAATGGAGTAAAGCTCATCAACATTTGTGTAGCCAGTACTCTCACCCTTACCCATTCCTCTGTCATAAATTACATCGACTTCATCATAGAAATGTTCGGCATCGAACAGCCCAGCAACAGGCCAAGGCTTTGAAAAGTCTACGATTTCTTTGAGTGCCTCGCTCCCAAAGATGGACAGGATATCGTTGGCATCCTTGCATCCATGAGGGTAATCAAACTTCCAGCACTTGTCTCTGCCAATGCGTCGAGCCATCTCTTCAGCCATTGCCTCGCCAGCACTGTCGTTGTCTGTCGCAATGATGATCTTGTCTGCGTTCTCAATCGCTTCCTTGGACTTCCAGAGGAACTGAAACTTGGTATCGTCAAGCTGGCTGACCTGTTTGTCCACCACCTTCATGACCGCGCCATTCGGCACAGACACTACGTTTGTTATGCCAGCTTCCATGAATGCCAGAGCATCCATCTCACCCTCGCAGATTATTATTTCCTTCTCGTTCTGAATGCCTTCGACGTTGAAGAATGTTTGAGGTGCGCCGTTACAAGAGAAGCCTTTGCCTTCAAGTGATCTTATCTTGAACGCATACTCCTGCCCTTGATTGCGATACGGAAACATTACGCATTCTGTTTCGCTGCCAACGGATTGTATGTATCTCTTTGTAGATTTTACACCAGCAAACTCAGCGGTACTTTTCGATATACCTCTGTCATTCAACCACTGTACTGCATTGTCAGACAGTGGCTCCTCTTTTACGTGTGTTGCCACTGGCGATATCCTTTGCTTCACCTCTGGCATTTCATCACGCATAGGAATGATACCCTCAATGTGGCAGTGCCAACATTTGAAGAGTGCTTTCTCGTTTTCTATGCGAAGTGATAGTGTCTTTTCTGTTTTTTTCTTGCGGCTATGGCTACAACTTGGGCATATTATTTTATGTTGTCCTTGCCCTAACTTGTAAGCCTCGCCGCGAACTTGATGTTCGACTTCCACGGCTTATCTCCATACTCTGATCTGACCTAGCATAATGATTAGTGCCAGTCGGTCAAGTATTTTTTTTTCGGATTAAAATAGGGCATTTAAATCCGATTAATTTATGCACATCATTTCGTTACAATGTAATATAATATATATATTATAATAAATAACTAGGAATATTATATAAAGTATATTCGCTCACGCGAATAATACTACGGGGATTTTCCTTATCCAAACCCCAATATATTTTTTTTTGTTTTACCTGTCTGTCGTTTTTATAAATCTTATCCTGCATACAATCCAAGATCAGGCTCTCATCAAGGTCAGGTCTGCGTGATCCGTAGTAGATTAATATCTCCACCAGAACATCGTTGGTAAGAAGCTCATCAAGGGTTGGGCATTGCTTGTGAAACATAGCAACGTAGTCCCTAGCTTTCTGTGATTTAATAAACGCTGGCCTCTTCCCAAAGGTAACCAGCTTGCGAGAATTAGCCTTCGACGCTGGCTCACCTAGCACTTCAAACTGTATCATTAAAGCTCACTAAAACGAATGGTTGACAATAAATACTAACTATGATTAAACCTTAATTGATCGGAGAATACAATGGTAATCACTAACAAATTCGGCTTGCCTGAACCAATAGCCAACTTTGCTAGATCAGATAAGTACACAAAAGGTACGGCTGATATTAGCGTCACGTCATTGATCGACAGCCCTCGCATAAATGTTTTACGGAACGCCCATGCTGGTGAAATCAACACAGATGTATCAGAATTAATCTGGGCTTTGTTTGGCACTGCCGTTCACCATGTCCTTGAGTCCACGGATGACAGCGAAAACATCATGGTTGAGGAGCGTCTGTACACAGAGCTAGGCGGTTGGACTTTGTCGGGAGCCTTGGATCACCAAGAGCTTTTACCTGACGGTACTGTGCGGATCACGGACTACAAAGTTACTTCCGCTTGGTCTATTATTTTTGGCAAGAAAGAATGGGAGAACCAGCAGAACGTCTACGCTTGGATGGTAGAAAATTCAAAGGGTGGAAAGTTCAGCGGCAAGAAGGTTAGCAGCATTCGTATCTGTGCCTTACTCAGGGACTGGCAGAAAAGAAAAGCTGAGTTCGATAAAGAGTATCCCCAGTCACCCATCACAGTCGTTGACCTTCCGCTATGGGATGACCGCGAGGACTATGTAGCGGATCGCTTAACTCTGCATCAGGAAGCACAGATTAACTTTGATCTCCATGACGAGCTACCTGAGTGTAGTGCCGATGAGCAATGGGCAAAGCCTGACAAGTGGGCTGTAAAAAAGAAGGGTCAGAAGAGAGCGATTAGAGTTTGGAGTACAGAGGATGAAGCCATCATTCATGCGAACTCTAACTCTGCATTAAAGGGCAATTGCGAAATAGAATATCGCAAAGGAGAACTGACTAGGTGTGAGGGCTATTGCTCTGTCTCAGATTTTTGTTCTCAGTTTCAGGGATGGGAGAAGAGGTGATGACCAAGTCACTCAAGTTCAAGTGGTGGCAATACCACAATAATAATCTGCATGTTTACGATCTCGTCGAGCGGTTCACTTTCGACATCATCAATCGTGGGTACAAGAACTACTCAATCAATTCAGTCTTTGAACGTATCAGGTGGCACACAGATGTCGAGACTGAGGGTGAGCAGTTCAAGCTATCCAACAACCACCGTGCTTACTATGCGCGTTTCTTTATGCATAACCACCCTGAATACAAAGGGTTTTTTAGAATAAAAAAAACTAACAGAGTAGAAGTAGAAGGAGAAGACTAATGACTAATTTAAAAATCGATAAAAAAATAAAAGTACACCCGCTTAGAAAATCTATGCTTCATGCTGATCCAGAAGCATACGAAATAGCAAGGAAGATGGCTATCGGTGACAGTGTTTTAGTTGAAAATAAACAAAGAGCGAAACGCTTAATTCGATATATTGGAAAGACACATTCATACATAAGCAATGGATATTTTGCAGGTGGGGCAATATCAAGATCGGATGACTATGGTTATGTTCGCGTATGGCGCGTCTATAAATCACCATCTGGTGAGGTAGTAACTTCCACTAGAGATTTAAACAGAATCATAGGACATACTTTGGATTTGAAAAGATTCCAAGAGCTTAGAGCTTCTGAAAAAGAGAGATCAGATAAGGAGAAGACTAATGACTAAAAAAAGTTCAGGTGAACTTTCTGTATGGACAAAGCTATCGTCCATCAACGTGAATGAAAACACTGAGAAGAAGGGTATGTTTACCTATCTATCTTGGGCTTGGGCTTGGGGTATCGTGAAAGAGAATTACCCAGCCGCAACCTACGAGATTCATGATAACACATTCTATCCTGATGACAGTGTTGAAACCAGAGTGAGCGTTACGATAGAAGATCAGACGCACACCATGTGGTTGCCAGTCATGGACAATAAGAACAAACCAATACATGGGCCACATGCCAGAGATATATCTGATGCAAGGATGCGTTGCTTCGTCAAGGCGATAGCAATGCACGGATTGGGTCATTACATCTACGCTGGGGAAGATATACCTCAGACTGATGCAGAGCCTCACATAGAGCCTGTGCAGGAAAAGCCTACTCCAACACCTAAAAAGCCAGTAGCCGTACCAGACGATGCTCCTGTGGCCTCTGAGGGGGACATGGGATACATAGTCAACACGTTTGCTTGGAAGCCGCAAGATAAAGAGCCAAGGTCGTTCAATGATTGGGATGTCTGGTCAGACGTAATGTGTTCGTGGGTTGGTAGTGCCAAGAAGTCTGGTCAACTCACAGCATTCTTCAAAGAGAATAAGAAATCTTTTGACTTAGCAAAGAGAGATGCAGAGTCAAAGTACGACGATGTTATATCGTGTATAGCATCTAAAAAAGAAGCCATAGAGAAAGGAAATTAAATGGCACAATTCCCAGCATCAGGAGCGTTGTTTGTTAATGCTCGTAAAGCAAGTGCAACGCAGCCAGACTACACTGGCAACCTAGAGTTAGAGCATGATGTTATTCGTGACCTGATGGCTCAGGTTGAAGAGGGTGTTGAACATCCAAGGGTTGATATCGCCTGTTGGAAGAAAACATCCAAGGCAGGAAAAGCCTTTATGTCTTTGCGAGGCAACATCATACGTGATCGCCAAGAGGGTGGTGGCTATCAGCCTCAAGCATCTCAAGCTCCAAGCGGTTACAGCAAGCCAACGGCTGACGCTGTAGGATCTGCTGCCAAAAGCATAGACGATGAAATACCGTTCTAGGTGGAGCAAGGAAGAGAGGGAAAGAAAGGGATACAAGAAAACATTATCTTGGAAAAGAATGTTTAGTGCATCCTCAACTAAGGTGGAGATGAAGGTAACCCTACCTTCGCCCCCACCGTGGGAGATTGATAATGGCAGAGAGCGAAGTGACGGAGAAGTTGATAGAGAACCAGAAAGATTTGAAGGATCAGATAAAAATGATGACAAATCAACTTGAAGACTATCACGATGCTTTACAAGCTTACGAAAATAATGAAACTCAAAGCGAAGGGATGACTGAAATGCAAGGAGCAATCTTTGAAATGTTCAAAGCCTTTGTGAAGGAAGGTAAGTAAATGGAAGACACAGATTCAAAAAACAAATGGATGAGTATAGGTGACATCATGGATATGTGGTCAATATCTCGCAGCACATTTGATAGNCTNGCAAAGAATGATAAGACATTTCCAAAGCCTACCAACATAGGCCCAAGAACAAAGCGGTGGAAGATGTCGGAGATTATTCAGTGGACTAACAAAGAAGCATGACTTCTCCAGAGTACAAACATTTTATAAACACTACAGAAATCGTGTTTGTCGATGGCTCTTACTGTATAGAAATGGACGTTGACTTCAATGATATTGAGGTCAACTCTGAAAATGTTAAGGATGCACAGACGGCAGCTAAGTATCTNTCAGACCTAGCGCGTGAGTGCAACATGATGAATGATGTTCGATCCATCNTCAATCCAAAGCCTGAAGAAGACATATGGAAGCCAATAGAGAAGAACGGCACCATAGAAAATATCGCGAGCTTCGACTGGATATTTAAGAACGGCTCAAACAAATAGTTCAATTGAACTTATAGCTCTGCCATTCTCCTTGAAGCCATCAAGATAAGATTATTGTTCTGCTCCTGAAGTCTTTCAACTATCTCTTTCTTACGTGCCTCACTGATCTGGCTGTTGTTCTTTACTGCATTTATTCTTTGAGATATCTTTCTTCTAGAGTTCTCAACATTCCTTACAAGCTGAATGTACGGTATCTCTTCAGAATATTTTGTTCTCATTTGTTGCAGCCTAGCAGGGTCTCTGGTTTTCTGAGAGAATTTTATCTCACGAATAGCCTCTTCAACGCCTTCTTTCTTGTTGAAGTAAACACCAAGGTCTTGCCTCTCAGTGATGCTGCCAAAGATCTTTCTGGCAAATGGTATCTGGTTGACCACATCCTCGCTGATACTTCCTTCTTCAACATAGTCTTGGAAGGGAAGCATAGCTACCCTCTCTCCAAACCTACCGATACCACCGAATGCGGTATCCATCCAATACTCCACAACATCTGGTGACCAATCTATCAAGCCGCTGGTAACTGGTGTGCCGCCAGTAGCTTGGTTTAATACTTGTGATATTTTTGTGTAGAGTGGGGATGTCGTTGACCAATACAATTGGCTGCTTGGTATTTCGGAACCGGGGAACCCTTTTTTATATATGTCCTTACCAGAGAAGTCTTCGTTCTTGTAAACATCTATGAACGGGTCCATCACTGTAAAAGCAAGGGCATCGAAAAGCATTGGCCCCACCTTGCCTTCCTGCGTTTGCCATATGTCTCCAATTGGGCTGAGTGTATTAAGGGTTGTGCCAGCCAATGAGTTGAAGCCCTGACCAGCGGTCATGCTGCCTCTTACCATAGATGACATAACTCTACCGTAGTTGTGAGGTATGTTCAGTCCATACGGCATGGGTATGGCAAGATATCCACGTTCCAATGGAAGGACTCCAAAGTAATCCATAACTATAATGTTATGTTCTTTTATGTAGTCGGGTATTTTATCGTAAAGCTTCTTGCCGTCTTCATCTTCTGGAGACATTGCTGAGTTTAGATAGTCCTGCATTAGTCCGAAGAATGCCACTCCACCCAGTATCCCTCTAACCTTCTTTGATCTTGTTGCTGCGTTGAGTAGGGCAAACGAACCCTGTATAGAAGCGTTGTAGAATAAGTAGAATGCGTTGGCTGTTGCCTTGTACTCGCCACCTTTAGAGAAGTTAACAGTTACATTCCCAGCAGCCTGTGCTGCGCGTTCTGGATTAAATCCTCTGTTTGTTAAGGCATCAAAGACAGAAACCCTGATGGCATTCTCAGCCATCGTGTTGTAATCCTCAATCGTCTGGAACATTTTCTTGACACTGTTTGTGACAATGCCTTTCTTCCCAGCGATACCAGCAGACCCCACATCGTTTATCAGAACCTGAAGCTGATCCATTGTATCCGATATGGAATTAACTTGGTTGGTTGCGTTCTTGCCACCAGCCTTGACAAATGCTTGATACTTCTTTGCCCAGTCAGACGAGTTATCGTTGTTGCGTATTGAGTTATAGATACCTTTCGCTGCCTTTGGTACGCCAAGCAATACCTCTGATGTAATCGCCTTCTCATCAAATTGATTGACGTTAACCAAGCCAGTTTGGATGTCTCGTATCGCGTTAGTGATAATGAACTCAGGGTTCAAAGACGTGTTGATGCTGGACAAGTATCTATTGATCTTGCCCATAGCCTGAACAACCTTGTACTGGCTGGCTGAACCAAGCCCAGTAAATCCATTCATAGCTTGAGCTATGCGAGGATCGTACAACTTGACGAATGTATCCTGACCCTCAACCTTGGCTACGAAAATACTAGGATCATTCAGGGTTGCCTGAAGGTTCGGCACCTCACGCATAATCGGGTTGCCTTGTGCGTCCTTGCCCTGTGTCCTGACAGTAGGTAGCTTGTCTAAAATTCTACCATATTCTTTTGTTTCTTCTGGCTTCTCTTCAAATAGTGTTATCAGAGACTGACCGACTATATTTTTCTCAGCCCTGATGACTGCGTTCTGGTTTTGATTGAGCGTTGTGGCAAGTATGTCTATCGCATATCCTGCGTCCTCAGTCCTTCCTTTAGCAATCCTATCCTCTCGCCCACGAACCCCCAGTAGCCCACCTCTTGACGGCCCTGAGTAAGTGTCAGCCTCACCCTCTGGGTCATACTTGCCTCTGAGGGGAACATAGCTTTGATAATCTGTCCTATTAACAACAGTACCCTCGCCATCTTCTGTTTCTGTAAACGACTTAGGTATCAATCCACCGTAGACCCTGACACTATTCGTGTCCTCAACAACCCTCTTGATTGCGCTGTCGAAATCTCTGATTGCTTCTCTGTTTGAAGAATCAAGATTGGAGAACCATCGAAGTATAACATCTGCTTCAGCATCAGACATGCCAGAGCCTTTTGAGTTATTGCTATCTTTGTTTTGTTGGATGTATGCGTTCCGTTCTTTGGCGTGAGATGCGTATAGGTATGCATCTGCCAATGCCATCCTTGGATTACCAGCATAACCAAGTGCCATCTCAAAAAAGTTCGATTGAACTTTTAAATCTTCTATACTTTGTTGGCTTACGTTGATGCGTTTTGCTGCATCTGTTGCAGCTTTGTATATCGTGTTCTGTCTTTCCTCTACCTCATTGGCTACCTTGCGGTGATATATTTCCTCTTTAAGATACGTGTCAAAGACATCTGCAATGTTAAGACCATTTTCTTTAAGCTCTTGCAGCATCCTACCCACTGGCAACATACGATCTTGAAACTTAACCAAGATATCATCCGCGATAGTTTGCGCTCTGTCTTTAGGAACTACGAACCCAAGCATCCTGCCAAGGAAGTTTGCAGTGTTGGCATATGTTATTGCGTACTCTTTTTGCTTGATCTGCTTTTGCGTAGTGCCTTGAGGTTGAGCAGCGTTTGCACTTGAGCCAAGGCTATATCGTCTTCTTCCCCCGACAACGGCACGATCTTTCTTCTCAATGTCAGGGTAGAATGTAACAACTTCGTACACAGGCAATGAGCCAATGTTCTTCTTTGTAAGGACAAGCTTCATGGGTGGAGCTTTGTTTGGCCTGTTGTTATCCCAGTCCAGTATTAGCTTGGTGCGGTCTTGTGGCGTAACAAATACATCTGGGCCATCATCATAGCCCTGCCTCTTGTACCTATCCAGCGTATCATAAATGGCTTGCACGTCCGTGTAGTCACCGTTCTTCTTCTTGCTAAACCTTGCAAGCTCACGGTCATGACCTCTCTGCCTGATGTGATACAGGCCACTGCCTCTGCCATCAGCACCCCTAACCTCTTCGTGAAAACCTGCCCTCAATATAACAGGCACAAACGAACCATCTCTCTCTTGGATCGTTCCGAATATAGGAGAGTTAGTGCCGTCTTTGGTCTTGACTGGGGCCGCAATTATTTGATTCGGGTCAGCAGGTGGGCTGAGGGAGAACATCTTTTTAGATGGTTGTTCAATCATATCATCGGATATGACACGGCGAATGTCTTCTCTAATATTCGCTGGTAGCTGCTCCTCAGCAGAAAGTTCAGTTGCACTTTCATTCATTATGCTTGGGTCAGCATCTCCTGCCTTGCCTTCTTCCCATGTGAAAGCTGGCATCAATCCTGTTTTTTGAGGTGCAAATATTGTATCTTGTAGGCTTGCTGTTCTGTTTGTTTCACCGTAGGGGCCATAGTTAAGCCAGCTATTCTGACCTCTAGTCTCTGATGTAATCGCTGGTATGGCAGACCCAGTAAATAATCTTACATGAGCTTGCCACGCATTCTCTTCGCCTCTTGCTCTAAATCCAGAACCTTCAAGTCCATGTCCGAATGCATCATGCACGGCGCGAAACAAATCATTTGCTGTTACTGGTCTATCAATCCCCATCTGGTCTTTCCATACCAAACCAGTGTCTTGCAGCATGGGGTTGTCATCTACTGCGCTTTCAGTAACTCCCTCTGTGCCATAACCATCGTATGTTCCGTAGACAGCCATCCTTTTATTTGCGCGAAGATCTCGCATGGCATTAAAAGGGTTCTCGTCATAGGGGTCAGTCTTAGAGTCAAAGAATGTGAACTCATACCCATTATCTATGAGTGCATCGTACTGTGACTTTGTTTGATCTATTAGATTTTGGAAGGCTTCTTTTACAACTGGNTCTTGAGGAGTGTGTTGCATCTCCTCATACGCTTCAGCAATTCTAGTAGCTCTATCCTCATCAACAACAACAAATTCAGACTGCCTTCGTAAGTCTATGCCGTTGTCACGCGCATACTTTTCAGCAATAGATACTAAGTTTTCGTCTGGCCCTGCCGCCCCTTTGACATTTGGCGCACCTTCAAGCGGCGCAAGCGTTCCGCTTTGATCCCGTCCTCTTCTGTTTCCTCCCGATTGGGGTCGAACTCCTGTTGCGACGAATCCAAGGCTGTATCTTCTATCAGTATTTCCCCGTCGAGAGGCGTCCTGACTTTTTCTAGCCCTCTCATCGCCTGTAAAAATTCCTCCATCTGGTCTGGCATTTTCATACTCCCTTGCTAAATTATCTAGTGCTTCTCTATCTACCTCTGGTCGAGTGTACCAAGGTATATCAGCCCTTTCAGTAACTTTAAATACCTTTCCATCAGGGTCATTAACAAAGTTACCGTACTTCCTAAATATCTTTGTAGCTGAACCCTCTTGGGTATATGTCTTGTTCTTTGTTTTCTGAGCCTCTTTGGAGAGTTCTTGTGTAAACTCTTGGAATCTTTCAGGAGACATGTAAACAACGGAACCATCAGACAATGGGTACTCCGCAACCGCTGCGTTCTTCCCCCTGATATATGTCATGCCTGATGAGAAGGTGTCAGTCTTTCCCTCTGTTACAGATGTGCCAATTGGAGAGCCGTTGATGATAGCTTGTAGAGTGCCATGACTAACAACCTGCTCTCCCTCTATGACCCAAGTCTCCCAGTGCCATCTACCAAGGCTTGCATCTTGAGGTCTTCCAACTAGATCATAAGCCCTCTTAACATTCTTACGCATACCGTTCTCAAGTATACGTGTCATAAGGTTACCTACTGGCCCCTTCATGACTTGGCTTAGTCCATCGTTAGCCTTACCGTTTATGCCATCATAGATGTTGGCACCACCATAACGCCCATCATCCCAGAGGTGCCGTGATTGAATCCTGTCCATAACAAGGACATCATCCTTGCCAGCCACTAAGAATATAAACGATACCACCTTGTTATCTATACCAGCGGCATCTGTGTAAGTCATAAAGAACTCTCTCAGATCGGCGGCTGATACATTGGGGTCAGACAGACCCTCATGCATGATATCAATAACAGTTCTATTGGAAGTGCCAACCTTCTGAGACATTGCTCTTAAAAGTCTTCCAGCGGCATTCACGTTCATTGTTACCGACTTACCGGGAGACCCCTGTGGTATTGCTGATGCAATACTGGTCATCCACATATCGATATCATCGTCTGTAAGGGGTTCGCGTGTAGCCTTCTCTAATGCTGGATACGCGCTATCAACAGTGTCAATGAATGCACTCTCTTGCTGTACTGGGCCAGCACCACGCGACAGGATACCCCACATAAACAAATCCATTGTCATGCGAGGGGATGCTTGCCCACTATCATATATGCTTCTTATCTTATCAACGTAGGCAAAGCCCTCATCAACGCCCTTCCTTAGTTCTGGCGTTAGCTGCTTTAACTTCTCTGCCATCTTGTCTGGGCTTTGTGTGTACTCAATACCAACAAGTGGTGGTGCAGGTACATAGTCTCCACCCAAGGCATCCTGCATGGCTCTTGTCCAACCCTCTACAGACATCATCGCATCTGGGTGGTCATTGATGATTTGTTCAATTGAACTATTGTTGCTTTCTCTGTTGGAACCACCGTATTGCTGAGTGATCTTTACGCTTGGCTTTCTGCCATTGCCCTCTATCAATAGCTGACTTGGTAGTCTGTGAGTTTTAGGCGCACCATCTGGTGCCATGTTAAGTCGGGGAGAGAAAGTTCTTTGAGAGAACCTCATGGACTGTAGCTGTACGTCCTCTGTCTCTTGCTCATTCCTACGGAAGAACTCTCCTCTAGCATCCAACCCAAGCTGACGCGAACCTATCTTTCCGCTGCGTACTCCTTGAAATATATCCTCTACGGTGTTGAGACCAGCGTCTTGATTAGCCTTTCTTATACCCAAGAAGAAGTCCTTGATGCGTTGGAATAGGGTGCGAGGTTTGCCAGCCACTTTGATCTTGCCATCAGCATAATCACGAAACATTTCTGCTACCGCTTCTTCTCTTATCATCTCTGGCGTATAGTTTTTAGCATCCTTGTACATTCTATTAGCACGATCAAAGTATGTGTAGTCACGTTCTGTAGGCTTNCCATCCTTTATGGCTACATACTTTCTTTTTGATGCTGCCTTTACTAGAGTTTCAAATTCTGCATTGGTGAATAGACCCAAGTCTC
>JGI24003J15210_10000614_pt1 | contig 15249 bp, 6 predicted proteins | sample LinPmetageLP28_FD_15210 | JGI IMG/M metagenome (IMG submission 15210)
TTTTACTTAGGAATGGCTATACATAATTACATACCAGCTGCTCCAATTATAACACCCGATCAAGTTTCGGATATAAACAACTACAACAGTCAAGAACCTAGAGTGAGTTTTGAGAACTTTTTTCTAATGGGAGGCGGTTCAGTGGAAGAAACGCTGTATGTTGATATTCAAGAATACAACAACGAGACAAAGTTACTAAGTCTCGATAGGTCAGGTAACGAGCGAGTTAAATTGCAACGAACATTTGATCCATGGAATAAAAGATTAGCAAACTACTACGACCAAAAATATACCGACACACTAGATGATAGTGATATAAGCTTTAGTTGGAAAGAGAGTCGAGGAGACAGACGTGATCAGCATCTATTTGTAATGGATGAACTGCAAAAAAATAAAGCAGACAGATATGCTTATGGTCAATACGCAGAATTCAATAAGATCGTTATACCTTTCCTCAACCCAAGAACTACAAAAATACGAATCAGTTTCACAATCGAAACAAAAGGTGGTTTAGGTTATGTTCAACAGCAGACACGATATGGATTGCCTGTCGATCAACTATCTGGAGGTGTATACTCTTATCCTAGCTGGCAAGGAACATATCAACGCGCACAACCTGACGACTTTTCTAGTGAACCTAAAGAATCAAAACAGATATACAAAGTAATAGAAGACAACTACCGATCAATTGATTCAGAAGGAAAACAAGCTATATGGCCTGAAACCTCTCCAAGTCGATTTTCAAGATCGCCTCTATCCAAAGCATTTGCATCTGGATTTAACTTAGCCCTCATACCCTACAACAGCACCAAACGAACTCAGGTAGAATCAGAAGTCGAGAATATGTTTGCTAAAAACAATAGAGTACAAGGGTTAGTAAAAGGTCCAATTGCAGACGTTAGAGGGCTGGCTGATACAGAAACTATGGCGCTAGATCTTACGTTTGCTATGACAGAGGGGTTAAACAAAGAACCAAAGATTAACATACTTGTTGAGAGTTATAAACCCTCACAATCTGACACAACAAAAGACACTGAACAATACGTTCCAGGTTTATTCCCATTCCTACCAAGCTCACAAACAGTCCTGCCGGTAGCACCAAAAGTGAAGACTAGTGCAAACCTAATGACAACCCCTCCAGGTGGCCTTTTCAATGGCATGTCGCCAACAAACGGAATAGCGTCTCCATTGTATGCAGTACCAAATGATGCGGACGGAGACATACATAAAGGATTTAGATACACACAACTGCATGACAAAATCCTAGACAAAGGCCTCATAGGACCTAGTCCCGTTGCTCCAAAGTTTCCCATAACATGGTACACATTGAGAGATGAAGATAAACTAGCCGTATATAACAGTGGATCTGTTCCAGAATTTACCAAGCAAAAATACAAACATTGGGCTGTTCCAGGTTCCGAATTGGATTACACCACCTACATAGACGCATGGAACTCCGATCTTTTTGGTGAATTCTTCAAACCTAACATGGAAGAACAAACCCAAGATTGGCAACAAGAGAGTAGATTTATTGTAACTATAGGAGTCCATAACACAAACGAAGATTTAGGATCTCCTGACAGTTTATATATGATCGACAACTATTATCTAGATATGAAAGCTGACGAAGCTGTTATACACAAAACTCCAAACTTAGGAGGTGTGCTAAGACTACCTAGCTACGATAAAACAGAATATCCAACACAGTCAGAAATTAATGAATTAGCAAGTCCAACTGCAAAAATAGCATTTGCTGTTCAAGGATTAAGACCAGAAGATAATGAATCTATAGCTGGAACAAGAGTGTATGGCTTGCGAGATTCGACAATGAGACCGGTAGTAGTAGATATAGAAAAGGTGGCTGGATCAGAAGCTTCAACGGCAAGAGTGCCATTACCAGAGCAATTTTTAAGACTATCAAGAAGTGAAGGTGGATTAGGTATTCCCGTTATTGATGTGAGTGGATCTCTAGAACTTGATCCGAGCTATAGGGTGTGTCTATATGGTGTAAGACCAGCTCCACAAGCTCAAAGGATAAGAGGCTTTGATACTGCCTTGAGTGGTGATGAGGTAATATACACAGAAGAGTATATTGGTACTCCACTTAGAGGAGATGATAGCTCAAGAAACGTTGAATACATAGTACAAAATATAAAGGTGCAAAAAGAATACATAACATTAGATGCAGATAATCCTGCACTCGATTATGGTAACCCAATTGGAAGATGAAAAAGCAAGATGTAAAAACACAAACAGCCTCGCCAGATGACGCATTGCGTGTTGGTGACTTTTCCTTACTTCCCAACAACCCAAGACCTCCTGTTATCACTTCACATCCAATTCGTAACTTTGTTCAACTGACATGGGCATCTAAGGATGCGAATGGAGATCTCACTATGAAGAGTGTCAATCCCGTTATAGACACATTCACCGTGCGACAAGGTACGAGGGTAAAATGGACTTTATATTGTGTTGATCCTTCCAATGTAAACAACATAAATGACACATCTAACCTATCCTTTATCTGGAAGAAAGACGGACAATCGTTGTTCAACATAAACAACCAAAACAACGGAATGGGATCTCCCGAGATAGAATATAGTGAGGATGAGTGTACCGGATTAATTGACGGTGAGTATGTTTGTGAGGTATCAAATGAGTTTGGAGTTACAACTAGCGTTCCGTTTACACTACAAGTTGTAGATATAGATGCCGACTCAAACCTCTATACAAATCTTCTACAAAATGGAGATGGTGAGGGTGGATTAGATGGTTGGACCGATAATACTGGTAAAGTTAAAGCAGTAGTTAGCAATGTTTCGAGAGCATACAATCCTAACACAATGACTAGATACATTGGGAATCCATACCAAACTAATACCGGATTCGAATACTTCCCACCTCAAATATTTAAGTTCAATACACAAACAACTAGAGAACAACTTTTCTACAACGGATATCAGTACTGGAAAGATCAAGTAGGACCAGACTTTTTAAACCTAACAATAGACACTTCTCCAGCAATGCTAGATAAGTTTCCAACTTGGTATAAGTACACAAACATAAAACAAAGATCTAGTATCATTCCAAATGAAGATATTACAATGTTTGATGATAGTTTAGGAGGAAAAATAAACAGATCACCACAAGGATTCTTCCCCAGCGTAAATTACATGGATCGCTACAATCGTAACAGAGGAGCATTTCAAGGTTTCATAAACCTATCAGAAGAACTTAAAATTGGCAGCAAGCCTAAAAGCTACTTCACAAGAGATCTTATAAGTTTTGAAGATATAGATACTGTCACATTTAAGCAAGCAGTAAACCTAAGCGAGAGAGCTGGCATGATAGATGGTCAAGTAGGAGGTGTTGATTATATGACCGTTCAGTTCTTTTCATACATAGCAATCGCTTTGAGTAGATACAAAATTAGATACACTGATGAGAATGGAAACATTGCTGAAAAGCCTTGGTTGGTTCACGACTTTGAGACCTATAAAAAGTGGATGACAGATCCAACATCAGTAGCAAAAATACCATTTGAGAGAGCCAAAGGAATCGACATCATACCATACGCTGACGATACTACATCGATAAAGATTACTTGCTTTGATCTGAATGGAAACCAAAATAAACAAGAAATCCTAAAAGGTCCAGATGCTATGAATCTGTGGGCAGTTAAGGAGAAGATCGACATATCTTTAATGTTGTTTCCTCTTTATATGTTTTTTACAAACTCCAAATCTCCAGAATGTCCTATAAGAGTTTTTGGACAAACTTACACAAACCTCAACACATTCTACAAAGTAACAGTAGGTAGCGAGAACAACCCAACTGGATTACTTCACAAGAATGTTATAGATGATAACGGATGGAACTCAAACAAAGCAGCTTACGAGACGAATGACATTAAAGATACCAACATGACGTTTTTAATGAAGAGATATGGTGAATTGTACAGAGATAGTCAATATCCTACAGATACGTGGAAAAGGCAAGGTACTCCGCCAAACGACTGGTATTCAAACACAACTTCAGACACAGCTCAAGGCTTTGGTATTACAACAAACTCTACACCACAAGCATGGTTTGCTGTAGGAACAGATTTGGATCTACCTAATGGCACAAGGGATGTGACTATAGAAGTTTCGTTTACAAACAATTCACCAGCACGTACTGACTCATCTCCTAAAGCCAAAGGATGGAATCAGAGTGATATATATAATAGTCTACACCGCGTTGATGGAGGTGTTACAGCAGCCTCAATTAATCCCTACTATGCATATGGAGAGCCGAGATGTGCAATCACTAGTATGAAGTTGTTATTGATACCTAACCGAGATATTGCATCAAAGAAACACACAACATACACTATTCCTCCAGCCAACTCAACTGTTGCTGGATTAGCAAAGCAGGCTGTTCAACAACCTTTATGGAACGCAACACCAAAACCAACACTCGGCTTTTTCAGGTCTACACCTTTTGAATACCCACTCATTCAACCGGGTGAGTTTCCAGTATCACCGGAACCAGATACCGATACAGTGGAAGTATTGAAAGAAGCTTACAATGAATCTACATTGATAGAAGATAACCAAACTAACCCAAAATCAGACAGATTTACTAATAAAGAAAATAGACAGTTTGGAGCATTATCTATTGATCAAGAGGGTATAGATCAAGATGAAACCCGCTTACCTGAATCTGATGAACCTGCAGAAGATTAATACGTAAATTAATTAACACAACTATTTATATAAAAAGCACAATAGGTGGCATATAATCCAAAACAGACAACAACAAAGAAGGTAGGCTTTAAGAGCTCTGAGGGGCGGAATACGCCAAAGCAGCTAGTTGAGGTACCGATTGTGACCGCAGCCACAAACCCACTTACCCCGCAACAGGCAGTTCCTCCTGTTCCTGCATTTGGTGCTAAAACGCAAGCTGTAACTAGCTATCCAAATGATGTTGTTCGGTTAGATCTTTTTAATGCTGTTGATTCTTATTTAGGTACAAACTATCGTGTATCCGAATGGACAGTAGTTAATCCAACAATACGAGGAGAACAGAAGAGTTTAGATACGAGTCCATCACCCAATCCTACTATTCGACTAAATGTTGAAGAAGACATACAAGAGTTAGGATACATTGCTGGACAATACAATCCATCATACAAGTTTCACAGAAACATATTAGGATCTGGAGATGGACATAAGGTAGTTGTTCAAGAGATAAGTGCTAATGGATTGGAGATAAGACTACGACCAGTATTATCATCAGTATTGGATAATGGAGGCTTTTTGGAGCAATTCCAAAATGGATTATTTGTAACACCCAAAAGCCAAGTACTTAGTAATCTATTCTTATTCAAAGACGCCAATCTATCCTTTCCAGTATTTGATTATGTCCAAGACAAATTCACAATAAACTCTGCTCCTTACAGTATAATTGTAAAACTTGCAGCACCAGTACCAGCTACTGTTATTGTGGGAGATGAGCTTTGGATGGCGCAGGAGATTAGTACAGATTACAACTCCAACATAGTACTCACACCTCCTGATTTAGCTCCTAGAACAATAGAGATTGCAGGACCTAACTTTGATATACTAGCAAAGATTAATACTGGGTTTACTACCGAGTATAAAGATAAAGACAACTTAGTAGGCACCAATACTGGCTCAGCAAACAGTGTATACTATCAACTGCAAGATCGTTTAGTTAGCAGCTCGTTGGTAGAGAACATAAGTATTAATCAAGATTTTCGAAAGTATAAAAACTTTATAACATATAGTAGCGCTGAAGCTCGATTATTTAACTTTAACAATAAGTTAAGATTAATCGAATCGTATGATGCAAGAATAGCAACACTAACGACCGAACTCAACGGACTACCTAATTCAGCAGCTTCAGCTAGTACAGCTTTTACTGGCAATGTAGCAACTAACATAAAACGCAAAAGCGCAATTATAGGAGGCTTTGATTCATACGAGCGTTACCTTTATTATGAATCTTCAAGCTACGAAAGCAGCTCTTACGGTGAGTTTTACCCTACAACTTGGCCTAAGTCAAATTCCACTAAACCATATGTAAACCTATCTTATACTTCCTCCGAAGCATCTGAGTGGTATGCAGGAGCCATAAGCTCTGCTAGCATGTACGACTTAGAAAACAGTGACGCTTTATCAAAAAACATACCATCACACATAAGCGAGGATGTCAATAATGAAACCTTTAATCAAGTTGTAAGATTAGCTGGACATTATTTTGATGATATTATTCCATACATAGACGAGTACACAAACAAGTATAACAAGAGTCAAGAATTGTCTGCTGGATTAAGTAAGGATTTATTATATTTAGTCGGACAAAACTTAGGATTTGAGTTTGAAAATGGTGCTGCTATTGATGACTTATGGAATTATGCTTTGGGAACAGATGTAACCGGAAGCGTAAATACGGCCTATCAAACAAACACATCCGACACTATGAAAGAGACGTGGAAGCGTCTCATAAATAATCTTCCCTATCTTGTAAAGACTAAAGGAACCGAAAGATGTCTTAGGGCTTTAATTAATTGTTTTGGTATTCCAGACACAATTCTACGAATAAAAGAATACGGAGGACATGAAGGAGGTTTTGATAAGAAATCTGATCTCGTCTATGATCGATTCTATTATGCATTTGTTGCAGGATACAACGGACAAACCTCTGGCAATCCAGCACAGCAGTTAAAGGTAGCATGGCAACCTCTAAGCGGTAGCAACAAAGTCGCACAAACTGTTGAGATGCGTGTCAGGATGGCTGACAGTCAAACCAAGAACCAAAAAATCATGGAGGTTCCTGGTAAATGGAAAATTGAAGCATTTCAGAGTGGTAGCGGAAAACACATAGGAGTCTTTTTGAGTGGTAGTCAAGGTTGGGCTACTGCTAGCGTAAGCTCCTCCATATACGATACAGACACAGAAGACGCATACACAGATCAAGATACGAGATGGCATCATGTAGCATTACGAAGAGAGAATCAAACTGAAATTAGTGGTAGCGATCAAACATATACCCTAATTGTTAAAACATCACGATACAACAAAGTAACTTCAACCACTACAGCTTCGTTGTTTATTGATGGCAATACTTCTTCGTCATACAATCACAGCTTCCTTAATAGTGGATCTTTATGGATACCTGGATCTGGAAGTTATGCATTAACTGACTCTCATTCGATGGATCTTCTGTCAGGAAGCATCCAAGAGTTTAGAATGTGGTCGTCAGAATTGCAAGATGGTATTCTTGATAATCACACACTAACTCCAACAAGCTTCCAAGGTAACACAGACGGAGTCTTTACGGGCAGCACTTCAAGCTTTGATACACTACTCTATAGACTAACACTAGGTACTGATAATAAGAAGCCACTGAATAGTGATTATCCAGCAACCTCAAGCTTCAACTCGCAACATCCAAATCAAAACACAGTACAACCATCTGCTTCATTTTACAATATAGCTACTTCAGCTTATTACGATGTAATTGAGCAAAATTCTTTGGAATGGCCTGATTTAGGAGCCAACAGAAGTATCTCCACAAAGATACGAATTGATAACACCACTTTAGCTGGTGAACAATTATTCAGAGACACTAAAGCAGAGAAGCCGTTGACCGATAACAATCCTCCGGACAGCTCTAAATTAGGAGTATTCTTATCACCAACAAACGAAGTCAATCAAGATATTGCAGAACAGTTTGGTGGAATTAGTATTGATGATTACATAGGAAATCCTTCTCAACTACCCTTAGACGATTATACTGATTTGCAAGCGTTAGCAAGAGAATATTCTAAAAAATACAAAGGCACAAATAAGCCGATGGAATATATTAGATTGTTGCAACACTACAATGCAGCACTCTTTAAACTTATTAAACAATTTGTACCTTATAGAGCAAATACACAAACTGGATTATTAATAGAGCCTACTATATTAGAGCGTAGCAAGCTGCCAACAGCACTTCCGGTAGCGGAAGATTTGTTATTAACTTCTTCACTTGATCTACGACCAGAAACAATATTCCCTCCATCAGGAGAGGTAGAAGATCCAACTAACGAACCATTATCTCATTATGTAGCCGAGGCTACTATAGGTGGAGATTTGGCCGATTATTTAGTATTAGAAGGAACAGCTCAAGAATTATTACCAAGTCAAAACACTGCGTCAATAGAAATAGCCACAGTTACATCAGGAGTGTATGGTGTAGTAGCCGAAACTACACCTCCAATTGATATGACCGGCGTTCCAACTGGTTCTATCTTTGAGATGGTAACTGGACCAGCTATTGATTTAGGAGTAAATGGTGCAGGATGGAATTCACGAGATCTAGGATCAAAGTACATATACATGACGTGGCTTTCCAGTGGTAGTGATCCTCGAACATTAACATATGTAACAGCTAGCCGTTATGACGATTGGGAAGCTCTTAATCCTACAATCGAAATTGGTAGATTGAGTGAGCGAAGCTCTCCAAGCAATTTTAAGTTTAACAAAGATATCTGGAACTATAAAGCGTTGGAAGATTACTACACTTCGAGTGTGTTTTACCAAATGTCATCTTCGGCAGGAGCATTACAAAACGAATGGCTCACAAGCTATGGCTTACGAATATCAAGCTCATATAGCAGTACGACACCCTACGCCTCTCCTTTCAATACACAAACGTTTTGGCAGTTGAGTGGATCTAGGGGTGGAGTTGATGGTGCTGGAGGAGGCGGTCCTTGGAATGGATTAAACTTCTACAACAGTACAAGTGGTACTTTCACTGGATCCATAAACCTCGATAGCTTTTTTAGCGAAAGACAGGATGCATCTGTTAAGGATGTGAGATACAAAATCACTGGAGATGTACGTACTACTATTAGTGGTATAGGAGGTGATCGTACCGATTGGACGTTTGAGTTTGGACAGAAAGGATCGCAGTACACTGAGACTGTATCCTTGTCTTCCTTGAACATATCCAACGCAACATCTTCTTTTGAATTCATAACACAAGCAGATGGACCACAACTCACACTCACAATAGCAAAGAAGTTAGGATCTGCAGGCCATTCCTCAATTTCTAACCTAAGAGTACAGCCAATTGCATATTATGAGTCTGTACAAGATTATCATTTATGGAACGCTAAAGGAATGGTTAATGCAAGATACGAAGGATGCAAGCTAACATCTACAGATTACAATGTAGATAGTCCGGATACAGTAGATGGAGGACCGGTAATTACAATAACAGAGGGAGGAGGAAAACAATTAATATCGAGACCTGGAAAACAAGCAGGTACGTTTGAGATTAGATAACGTTTTCCTTAATAACGACATATTTATATAAAACAAAGATAAAACTATAAACACGTGGGATACTTAGATAATACAACCGTCACAGTTGACGCTATTTTAACCAATAAAGGACGAGAGATCCTGGCGGCAGGAGGCCGATTAAACATCGTAAAATTCGCATTATCAGATGATGAGATAGATTACGATTTATGGAATCCAGCTCACACATTAGGGACTAATTTTTATGGAAAAGTCATAGAAGATATGCCAGTTCTAGAAGCACTTCCCGATGAGACGCAGATGTTGCGATACAAGCTACTTACTCTGCCCAAGGATGTTATCGGAATACCGGTAATTAGCGTTACACCATCTGCTGTAACATTCACTTCGTTGACTCAAGCAATTGACATAACACCAAGTACGTTAAACTTACAAGGTGGAAATGATACGATGGGATATACAGCCATTCTGAGCGATGACACTGTCGCGACTTTAGAGGTAGCTACAGATGGAGGAGTTCAGAAATCAACAAGTTCAACCGTACTAGGTAATACTGATTTATCAGGAGCAGCTACTAGCTTCCTTGATGATAGTACAACTGGAACATCTACAACTGGAAAAACAATTACACGAACTGGAAGTAAATTTACTATCAAAGCTAAACCACAAGCTAACGTGACTAAGACTGTGAAAGCTTTATTAACGATTGTAGGTAATGAAACTGGTGGATTCAAGACAGTAGTTGTAACGGTAGATCCGACACAATTCACAACATTAGATATAGAATCAGCAATTGCTCCAATTAGATAAATAAAATAAAATGGCAGAAATATATAAAGATTTTCAAGGAGATGATGTAGTACCAGGCGATACTCAAACAATATCCCAACCGGTATGGTCAGAAAACATGAATCCTTATTCACAATCTTATGGTGGATCAACTGGAATCGGATTCTTCACATCATCAGCTCAAGTATCTCAATCAGGAGACTATTATGTAAACGTATATCACAGAGATCCTCAAGACACAAACGAAGCTGCAACAGCAGCTGTTCAATTTGCTGTGGCTTATGGTAACAGATTAGGAAGTGGATCATTTGGAGATGTTAATACTGTAGGACAAAATGCTAATGATACACCAACAAGAGCAATATACTCTCAGTATAGAAACCAACTTCTACCTCCAACGGATACAGCATTTACCTTTGGATCAGATACTCCAGACGACATTATTGTAATTAATGTTGCAAGAGCTAGATTCAGACAAAAAATTGATCCAGGAAATTGGGAGCTTAGAATTGCATCAGGAGCTTTAGCAAGTGGAGCTACATCACATATGTCGTTTATTGATAATAGTGGTGAAGAAGAGACTCCAACTGTAAATGAAGCGGGAAGAGTAGTGGGTATCTATAGCGGATCTGGAGCAGTAACAGCTTCAAATACTCAATACGGTTTATTCTATCCTGACCATGGAGTCTTAGTATTTAATGCTAACAGATTAGCTGTTGAAACTGGAATGCCTTTAGATACTGGATCTGCATTAACAATGACCACACAAGCTAAAAACTCAGTAACAGCTTCACAGTACATATCAGCTTCAACATACTTTGCAGCTAGAAGCGAGGAAAAGGTGACATCAACACACTACTTTGTACGTGTAACAAACAAAAACTTTAACTTCTCCAACAATCCAACATTTGTAACTGGAAGTACTGGAACATTTAAACATGCTAGCATGCTTAGAAATCCTAGTGTATATGTTACTACAATTGGAATGTACGATGACAACAATAGACTGGTAGCTGTGGCTAAGCTCAGCAAGCCATTATTGAAAAGCTTCAACAGAGAGGCCTTAGTAAAGGTTAAGCTAGACTACTAAAATTAGTCCTTATTCAGACTAACAAGAAATCCCTTTCAGTTAACGGAAGGGATTTGTTTTATCGACATATTTATAGGTAATGGCAGGAGTTTTTAAAAATCTAGATGCAGCTGACATAAGGCTTACGCCTTTTCGAGCACATAAAAAGTGGTATAGCACCATTTGCTATAAAGACTATTACTCAAATGTTTTAGCCAGCCCGGTTAGTATTGGATCTTTAGAAGGATCAAGTAAAGCTGGAGTTAGAGGATTATACGCCACCGATGTTAGTAGCAGCAGAATATTGAGACTTAATCAAGATGATAAGTTTGAAATACTCAACGATCAAGATCTTACTAATCCAAACGGAGTAACTGCCTATGGTATAGGACCGACACAACAACACATAATTGCAGGCTCAACAGCCGGAGGTTTGGGAGCGTTAGAACCTTATACAAGCCTACTCGCAAAAGGAACACCGTACACAAGCTCAAAAGTAACAAGCATAGAGAGTATATCCACATGCTTATCAGGCTCAGATGCAGCTATGGTGTTTATTGCCGGAACCCAAGGAATAACATCAAAAGCAATAAACCACACAAATGGAAACTTTGGAGGTGTAGAAGGAGTTATACTCAACTCCTCAATAACGGCAACATTAACCGGATCATTCAATGCTGTAAATGCAGAAGGGAAAAGCATTAACGACAAAGTTGTGGCAATAGCATCTTCTGGATCATTAGGAGCTTTTGCTGTAGCATTTACTGGATCACTTCCTCAAGCATTAACAGCCAGCTTTAGCTCATCAGTGAGTCCAGGTAGTGCGTATGGGTATGCTCAATATGGCGTTAGCGCTTATGGAGTAACAATACCAGCTACAGTTAAAAGATTTATATATTGTGGTACTCAAGATTTATACTTTGCTCTATTTGACGATGGACACTTGTTTAGAGTAGAATCTAATGCTACATCACAACTTATCACAACGGGTGTCAACGACATACTGATGGATAAAACCAACTTCATATCTGGATCAGCAACTTTGCAAGATAGTAAGGTTCATGTCGTGTATCGTAGCGGTGAAGTAGGTCTTGATTTATATGCAATAGGAACTGGCTACAATGTTGCATCTTTTGAAAAAGTGGTAGATGCAAGACAGTGGGTAGCATTGAAACCCGAACTAAAAGCAACTATACAAACCAATCAAATACCAGCAACAATTGGCATATTTGCCGGCACCACTTCAAGCTTAAAAGAATCTGTAGTTTTTAATATCAATCCAGATACTTACGAAATATCAGATCCGGATCACTTTGGTGCGACAAAGGGTGATTTACAAATTGGAACCGCTCTAAAAGCAGGTGTATCTAGCTCGGACATATTTGTAGGATTTAGCTCCTCATATAGTAATAGGTTTGTTCAGTTTGATATTACAACAGAACCTACATTCTCTGTATACAAGGCTGATTACAATCCAATACCATCACATCCTAGCTACAATCCATTAAACACACTATTCGATCAAGGCAATCCACACTTTCAATATTACGAACCTATTACAGTAGATGGTAANTTTCAAAGAGTTGTTCACAAATCAACCAACCATCTATTCTATGAAGACTTTTATAGCAATACAAAAGCTGCGTTTGGTAACGGAAACATCAACACACAACTAAGAGATTTAGAAGATCAAGCATATATAATAAACCTTGCTCAATCTAAGTTTGGAGAAGCAATACAACAATCGTCATTAGAGATTGACGCTTACTATAATATAAGTGGTAGTCAAAACGAATCTATTAAGATAGTAGACGATCTATCTGGCAATCTGTATGTATCTGGCGGATTGGTGTCCTCTATTAATCCATCACTAAAAGTATCAGGCTCTATGTCTATAAACAGTGTTGGTGAGTGGCCTACAAGAGAATTGTATAAGTACAACGGAAAAGGTGCAGTCACATTAACGGAGAGTTTTAACCGTGGAAACTGGGTAATGGAGACTCATTATGAGAATATAAACTTTAGCGATATTGCTGGTGACTCATTACCAATACCTCAACCAATCGATTTACTAGGAGTTGTTCCAATCTTTAGCGCTAGCTTATCTTCAAGCATACACATACAACCTTCAGCTGTCGAAAACTACCGACAGTCATACAACTTCGAGAATAGTGATTTTACAATCACATTTCAAATAATGCCTACTGACGTAACAGCACACAAGTCTGGATCAGTGATCTTAACAAAAGCAGGTCCAGCTTCAGATGTAGGTGTAAACATAAACGGAGACGTGTTTACATACAACTCAGATGAACGAACACCCTACGCCATAACAATGGATTCAGGTAGTACTACACTACGATTCAAGCGAGATAACTTGTTTGAAGAAGCTCAGGTATCAGGAAGTTTAACACTGAATCAATTGCATCACGTTACGTGTCAATTAAGCTCATCTAAACTAATGATGTACATTGATAATGTGCTCCAAACAACTAGCTCAGATGTACCGATCAGTACAGGCTGTTCTAATAAGTCGGATATTTACCTTGGGAATAGTCACGAGGGTACTAGAGGATTTGATGGAGTAATAGATAACGTAAAGATGTATGCAAGCACTATGAGTGATGTTGATAGGGAACTGTCGTACAATACGTTAGGTAGAGCTTCTGTTGTTGTTGGTAACGTGTTCTACAACCAAGGCATGATGGTACTGGGTTCTATCATATCCAGATACATGGACATAACAAACGTCACAGCTCGAGGTACACACACTATATGGGAAAAAGAAATTGCATGCACAGTTGGTGCTGGAGACTTTAATCGTAGCAACAATCCAACCCTACAAGAATATAGTCCAGCTTCCAATCAGCACATATTTAAACCATTCACAACCGGATCAGATTTTAAGCCGTACGTAACTGCAATTGGTCTGTATGATGAATACGGAGATATGGTAGCAGTTGCAAAACTAGGATTCCCAGTAAAACTACCAACTAACGTAGATACAACATTTATAGTAAGATATGATAAATAAACTCAACTATCAACTAGTCGATTACCCATACATAACGAAACCCCTAGAAGACGAGTCTGTGTTTGAAAAAATGATCATTCCCGACTTTTTTGATCGTATTGGATATGAGCTAACTTACGTAGAAGGAGAATATCACAAACAATCAAATATTCCTGGACACATACTTGTACCTGGACGACCAACAGATGCGTCAGCATGTTTTCAAGATTGGATGTCTCAAGACGTGCCACATGCACATATCTTCCTAGACCACTGCCATCTAAACACCAGATACGGATACGCTGGTGAAGCTTTAGAGCAACTAAAAGAGTTTGCAAAAAACAACAAACGTCTTCAAAAACTAATCAATATCAAACCTAAGTATATGGCTGACTTTTGTATCGATTGGATAGAGGATGGTAAGGTTTTTGAGTTAATGCACATTGAACACGACTTTCATGACTTTGAGTTGTACAAGCAACACATTGTCTTTTTAGAAGATTTAATTCTCAAGCAAGATTGGGAGCAAGTACATACAGATCTTAAACCTCTCATAGCAGAAGACAGTTTTGATGAGTATGAGCAATCTAAAACTAAAGCAAAGTATTTTGGAATTGATCACTTAGAGTATTTGCACGAGCCTAAAATGCTATCATTTTTAAAAGTTTACTAACATGTTAGACCACAAACACCTCATATCTAAGGGAACGCTTAACGAAAAACTCACAACAGATCAAGTAAAGGATTTGATTGATAAACTAGTAATAGCTCTTGACATGCGATATGTGGAGGGAATGCCTATGAATCCAGTTGTAGGATACGAACCTAACGAATATCCAGGAGTATCCGGAGTTGGTATTATTACAACATCACACATCGCTATACATACATGGGATGACAGTTTGGATTATCAACTAGATATTTATTCATGTAAGGCGTTTGAGAAGGATAGCATAGATTTAGTAATCAGTCTGTATGGAATGAAAGAAACATCAGCCAAGTTATTTGATCGAAACTATAAAATAAAACAGTTATGGCCAGAAGAAAAAAATCAAGCA
>JGI24003J15210_10000625_pt1 | contig 15089 bp, 21 predicted proteins | sample LinPmetageLP28_FD_15210 | JGI IMG/M metagenome (IMG submission 15210)
GCTAATTGAGCTAACATTGTATCCTCGTCTTTGTCTCCTACGCCTGCTCCGTCTTCAACATAACCTGATGCTCTAACATAATTATTAGCATCATCTTCATCATGAGAAATTTTTGATGGAAGGTAATTAACACCTCCTTCATTAAATTTTTTTATATTAGCGATACCACCAGTTCTTAATCTTTTAATATTCATTGAATAAGGACCTATTTGAGGATCACCTATTCCAGCTTCTTCAGGTGAATAAATTTTTTCGTAAGCTTTTTCTTCGCCTGTAGTTGGATCTATATAAGTATAACCAGGTCTTTTTTCTTTTAGTTTTAAATAGTTCATATTATACCCAGGTGTATAAATATCTGTTGCTTGAGGATTAAAAGCACCACCTAAATAAGTAGCTGCAGCTATTGCGGCTGAAACTCTTCCTGGAGAAAAACCTTCGTCTGCACCTCCTCCTACTCTTAAAATATCTAAAAGACTTCCACCTCTGTTTTGATTTGCAATTTTTTGAGCTGCATTTAAATTTGCATTTCTCATATTTGGAGGAAGATTACTTTGATCTATCATTCCAGGAATTGAACTTTGTGCATTGTAAGCTCCAGGTAATCTTGCTAATATTTGTGGTTGACTTGCAGCAAATGCTTTTGTTGCCGCTGATTGTGGGGCTAATGCCATACCCGATGAACCTAAAGTATATCCTGTGTAAGCTCCTGTTAGGCCACCAAGTATTCTTTCGAGTCCTGATCCGCCTGCATCTTTTGCTCCCTGATATCCTTTATAACCACCGTAGGCTGCTGCTAAATAGGGTAAAAATTGTAGCATTAATTAAATTCTCCTTTTAAGATCTTAAGTATGAAATAATACCATTTTACTTAGCTAGTTTCAACTCGTCTCTAAAACAACCTTCGTATTGGTGTTCTCCAACATGTATTATGGGGTCGTTAACAAAGACATAACATTTTCCCCCAATATCTTTCCAAAGCTTACAAAAAGAAAAATCTTCACCTAAATAAGTCTTAGTTTCAGGGTCGTGTATACAATCAAAAAAGTTCCATAAATGAGGTCTATTTACATACTCACCATTTATTACTGTCTTTTGAACTATATTTTTATCTGGATACTTTTCTATCATCTTGTCAAATACTATTCTTTTAATCAACATACATCCCGTAGGACTATGTGTAACTTCCATGACACCACTATCTAAAGTTATGTTATCAGCATCTTCTACTTTCATTGGGTATGTGTTTAACCATCTATGTATATCTCCAGCGTTTTTAACTTCACCATCATTCCATTTTTTATAAAGTTTATCCCACATCATAGTTTTAAGTGGATAAGGAATAGATATTAATTCTTTGTCTAAATCTAACATTTTCAAAATAGATTCTGCTCTAAAATATATATCAGAGTCTACAAATAACATATGAGTGCAGTTAGATTCTAAAAATGTTGAAACACATAAGTTTCTTCCTTGAGTTACTAAAGAAGATTTTAATAAAGTAAATGTAATTCTTATTCCTTTTTTGATACAAAGTTGTTGCAATTCTAAAAGAGCTTGAGTGTAATGCATAGTCACATTACTATGACAAGGTGTACAAATCATAATATTATAAGGTGACTTTGATGTTTGTTTTTTTTCTTTTTGTCCGGTGTCCGGTTTCCACATAGGAAGAGTAGCTTTTTCGTATGGTGTTACCTCAACTTCTTTAAGTGTTTGGTAAGTGTCTTCATTTACTGTTTCTTTCATTTAAAGCTCCTTTCAAAAAGTTTGTCCATTCCATACCCTTTTTTTTCCAGTTATAAAATCTTTTATAAAAGTCTTGTTGCTGTTGTAGGTGTTCCTGCATAAAATTTTCATGTAAATAGGATGCTGCAACATTAATAGCTGCTCCTGTATCCTGTGCCATCTGTTCGTAATTTTTTGAGTAATTAATGTATACTGGCCACTCTGCACAAGTTTCATACAAAGCTCCGAAGTTATTAGTAATTACATGTACACCAGATGCCAAAGCTTCTAAAGCTGACGCACAAGATGTTTCTTCAAATATAGAGGGGTACACAAACATATCATAGTTAGGCATCATTTCTTTAATGTACTCGTGGGGTTTGTAACCAATGTAATTTACGTTAGGTAATTTTTTAGCTTGTTCATATAAACCTTCAAAATCTTTTTCAGTATTGTCCGAAAACTCAGATCCATATACCTTACAAGAACTATAAACATCTAATTTTATATGAGGGTTTTCTACATCTTGCATAGCTCTTAATAATACATTCAAACCTCTCCACGGAGTGCAGTGATGTATTAATTTAATTGGAGTTCCTCTTTTATAAATTTTTCTAACAGGAAAGGTATCTATACCATTTTTAATAACTACACATTTTTCCGTAGGTAAATCAAAAGCATATCTAAATTTTTCATAATTCCAATGACTATTGAATACGTACCAATCATATTCGTTATGTCTTTTCTTATTAGTAAAAAATTCTTGTAAGTTTGGTTGGTCCCAAGAGTTCTTCTGCCAAAGAATATTTAATTTGTTTGGATCTATTGGAACTTTACCGGGAATAGATGTGCATATCTGTGCTTGATCTAACAACTCTTTTGAAACATGCTTTTCAAGCATTTCATGTTGTAGCTCAGTAGCCCCACGAGGTTGCATTATTTTTTAGTTAAAGCTCCCATTTCACCAATTCTCGTAACTTTGATTTCAAGGTCTTGCCTGAAGTCATCCATAGTAGTGTCAGTATTGGGATCAGTAACATCAGCATCAAAATCAGCTTTACTAGCATATACTTTTCCCGTTCTCTTATGTTTTATAATTTCAGTTGCTACAGCAGGGATTTTAGGTAAATCACTCATTATTGTCTCCTTCCTTGTCTATTGTACTTTTTGTTATTTTGCAACTTCTTTTTTTTGTTAGGATTCTTACAATGTCTTCTAGGTCTTTTCCTAGGTTGATCTCTCTCAACAAAATCTTTAAATTTTCTTGCCATCGTTAGTAGATATATCTGGAAATGCTTCAATTGACAAATTAAATGACAAACTTATTCTTGGTAGATCGTTTGTATTTGCTTCGACCATGTGGTTTAAATGACTTGGAAATACTACAAACATATTTTCTTTTGGTTTTACTAAAAATGTTTCATGAAAATCTGTATCCGATTCGAAAACATTTTGTGGAGGTAAGGTAAAAGAAACACCATCATTTCTTAAAAAAATTAAGTTTCCACTATCTTCAGGTGTTTCTAAATAAAATACCCCAGAAAAGTTACTGTTAGGATGTACGTGAGGTACATTCCAACTATTTTTGTAGTTAACATTTATCCAAAAATTTTTAATACTTACTTCTGTAGCGTGAAGGGTTGTATATTTATCGTTTAAAAGAGCAAAGGAGTTTTTAATTATATAGTTTTCAATAACTGAATTTTTTAAATTCTCTGTTTGAAAGCCCCCAATGTTAGATTTTTTAACAAAATGATTTTTCTTTTGTTCTGTTTTTAATACTTTGTATATTTCATCTTTAAACTCTTGTTTGTCAAAAGTATTTAAAAATATAGAAGTGGTAAAAATATTTAAATTACCCATTTTCCTGTGATCTATCTATTTGAGCATAACTTACAATACCTTGTATTTCACCACCTGTACCTGCAGTCATCTTTAATATATCACTTTCTTCTAATACTAAAGTTTCTGTAATTATATTTTCTACTGTGTTTGCTGCAATAGCTTTTCTAGAAATTGCAAAAGAAGCAGAAGCAGAGCTATCAGTAATTTGAACAGATAAAGAAACTGGACTTGCAGAACTATTGTCTACTTGTATTTGTTTAATCAAACACCTTGCACTTGAGGGAGATGTAAGAATTGTAGTTGTTGCAGTATCTGTTAAATTTATACCTACGTTTTTATATTGAATAGTCATGATATAAACCAACTAAAAGTGTCTTGTTCATTTTTTAATTCTTGTTGATAGGAAGTATTTAGCTTATCTTTCATAGTTTGTAAAGATTGAGCTACTTGTCTTTGGTTTTCTTCAGTGTACTCAGGAGTTGGTTCTGGTATTATAATATCTACCCTAGCCATTATTAATAACCACTATGTAAGCCACCTGCCCCTGATGTTTGTCTAGCTTGTGTGGCAGGAGCTGAATAAGTTGCTGGTGCTGAAGGTGGTATTCCTCTTCCTTTGTCTTGAGGAGATACGTTTTGAGCATCTATTTTTTGTTGTATTGCTGCTGTTGTTGATTTATTTAAACCAGCAGTAATTTTATCTTGTTGTGTTTGATATGCTTTATTAGCTCTTTTATTTGTTAGATAATTTTTTATAAAGTTAGAGCCCGAACCTATTCCATATGATAACGCTGTAAGAGGTACAATACCTGTCATATTAGCTCCTCCTCCAGTCATGACTGTGTCTAAAATTTGAGCTTTTATTCCTTCAAGACCAAGTTTTTTTGTAAGATACTGTTTTGCTTGATTAGTAGCTACTGTTTTAGCTACTTCTTTAAAATCCGGTAGTTTCACTGGTCCATCAGGTTGAAAATTCATGTTTGTATTTATATCTTCATTTACAAAACTAGGTGTGTAGTTTTCAAATCCTGGCTGCGCTTGTACTGAAGCAATACCAAAAGGGTCTTGTGCTTGTGCTACATTGTTAGCATAATCTTGTAAAAATATCGGTTCCATTACCTCATACCATCTGGTTGTATATCTGCTCTAAAAGTTCCATATCTCCAGTTTTGATCTGTTGATAAGTTTGCAATTTTTAAACTAGCAAATCTCGATCTAGCTCGAGTGCTTACTTTATCAGTGGAGCTTGTAATTGTAAAGGGGCCTAAAGGAGATGAAGCAGAAGTGTCTGATGGAAAGTCTTTTAATTGTATTGTAACCTGAGCATCTCCTGTAAGTATTTTAAAATCTGGTATAAATCTTCTCATACTTATAAATAATTGACCATCACCCTCCACAGACAAACTAAAATCTCCCGATTCGATAAAAGCAGGTATTGCCGTTTTAACTCCTGCTGAATCAACTTCATTGTTACCAACTTCATGAGCATAATAAGTTGTAGCACCATTCACATTTGTAACGCCTTGAATTGTAGGAAAGTTTGGTGTTCCTGTCAGATTAAATTCGGTTGCATATGGATTAGAAAATAAAGTTGCATCATACCAAGATGTTCTTGCTAACGAGCCTGTTGTCCAAGTAGCCTCTCTATAATTATAAGTTACCACTCTATCAACACTGGTTGATGAATTTTGAGGGTAGAACCAACTTATTTCTTCATATAAGTGATTTAAGCCTGCGTAGATTTGTTCACCAGAAGAATAATTTAAACCTAGATTATCACCCTTACTTGTGAAAACAAAATCTTCTACAAGACATGGGACTGATTTAACAGTACCATCATATACAAAAAAACCTCCTGCTTGACCCATCCACCATACTTTACCATTAGCATATTTAATAGCATGTTGACCAATCAAACCACAATTACTACCAACTTGTCTTATAGAGAAAGTAAAAGGTGGTCCAACAAATTGCATAACATAGGCAGAAGTATCTGTTAAAATTAAGATGTAATCTTTAGCTTTTGCTGCTCCCACTATTTTTACACCAGAATCTAATCTAAAAGTTCCTGCTGTATTGACGGAGTTAGGTGCATAATCAGATATATTTTCTTGGTCTGAAAATCTTATAAACATAGGGTCGTATGTATTAGTTGTTCCAATAGTTGTTTCAGTTCCTAGTAAAATTAAATGTCTATCTCTTTCAGAAACAATAGACATTACAGATTTTGTCGGAGCATTAGATACAACTGCTGCTCTAGTAACAAGAGCGTTCGGCTGTGAGTGTAAAGGATCCCATTCAAAAGTTTTACCATTTTTGACTGTTGCAACTAATTTTTCTCCAAAATGATCTAGTGACCATGAAGCGGGATCTAGTATAACAGAAGAGGTTAAAGATTGAGATCCCCATCCAGTAAAGACTTCAACTGAAGCACCAGTGGAATGTGCAGATCTTGTCCCTGCTACGTCTCTTGTAATTCCTGTAAGATCATTTGTTGATATTCCAGTATAAGAAATAAATTCTGCTCCAACTTTTATAGTTCCTGTTGTAGGAAAACCAACCACGGAGCCCAAAGTTATTGAAGTACCAGAACCTCCAGTACCAGCAGTGTCATCATTAAGAGATCCGTTTAAGGTAGATAAAACTCCAGAAGCTCCTCCCCACCCAGCAGTACCCCAACCAAAACCAGAGGATTGATTTAAAGGGCCTATAGAAATATATGGATTTATTGTAGCTGCGCCACTAGCTGCTACAGTTGTTCCTGCATTGGTAGCCATAGTTATTATAAAATTGTCTACGGTGGCCGTTACTACTTGAAAAGTATTTGTTGTAAAATCTGCTGCGGTGTATCCAGCTCCAGTTGGAGGGGTTACTGATGTAAATGTAAATAAATCACCTGCCACAAGACCATGTGCAATTTTATTTACAGTGACTGTAGGTGAAGTATTTGCAGTAGTAAAAGTTGCTCCCGTAATAGCACTATCTAAAGGTGTAATATCATAAAAAGCTCCTTCATAATAAATTACTAAGACTCTATTAGTGCCTAAGGCAACATAACGTCTTCCATCTAAGTCTGCCCATATTAATTGTTCTCGTACAGCACCGACTAAAGTAGATGATGTAATCTGCTCCCAACCTCCTAATTTTTCAGGTAAGCCATATCTAAACCTAACAAAATCTCCATCAGTCCATTGACCTTCTGCGCCTACTCTTGTAGCTTGTTTGTTAAATCCTGGGGCTATTTGTACTTTTGTTAATGGCATACAGTATTATATCATTTAAATTATTAACTTTCTATAATCCGCAAAATTCTTATTTATCTAAAGTAATTTTAGGTGCCTTACCCTTAACTTTAGTGTTTTCATAAGTATATTTTCCTTTTATTTCCGAATTAAAATTTTGGTGCCAATCTGAGACTATTTTTACTAAAGTATTACCAATATGCTTTAAGGACTCTGCCTCAAGAATTAATTTTTTATTTTTATTAATTATTTTTATTTCTTCGTCAGAAAAGATCCAATCGCATGATCCATCTTCATGTTGTTTAAAATTCATACTTCACCTCTTACTGTTCCCCAATATTTTCTTTTATCCATAAATTCATCTTTATATGGACCATCTGCATCTACATAATGTAAAAAACATTGAGCTTGAAAATCACCTTCGAATTCTTCTCTCCAATGTAGAAGTTTCTTTCCATAATACACTACTCCATCTCCAGGGTTTAAATTGACTTCAGTATGTTTTAAAAAAATAGGCCATTTAGTTCCATCATTACTTATATTAATTGTCACACTTATTTCACAAGCATCTCTATCAGTATGTTTTTTTAATATAGCACCTTTAGTATACATCCTCCAAAATGCATAAGTAGGTAATAATTTTTTATTCACACACTTTTCAATTTTGTTTACATATTTTAACATTAAAGAATCCATTAAGGGATCTCCGTAAAACATTGTGTCATTTACATTTGACTGTTTAAAATCGAAACCACTTAAGTTTGTTACATGTTTGATTTTACAATATTTAGCTAACAACTCTACTTCATCTTTTGAAATAAAATTTTTAATTATTTTATATTTATCTTTAATTATACTGCCCATGCTACTACCGAAAATCTAGTACCAGATATAACTGGTTTTACACAATGAGGATATAGAAAATTACTTGGCCATAAAATAGCTCTGTTTTTTTTCTTTTCTACCGTAAATTCTTTTTCTTTATTTGGAAACTTAAAAGCTAATTCACCTCCCTCATAGTCATCATTTACAAAAAAAATTACACTTAAACATCTATTTATAGTTCTAGCATCATCTACATGAAATTTATAATGAGAAGTTTTTTGATATTTTAAAACTTGAATATCATTTATACCCACATTAAAATTATCTAAATTTTTTACATTTCTATATTCTTTAATTAATTGGTTAAATATAAATTGAAGAAAATTAGCCCAATGAACAGTAGTTAAACTTTTTTCNTGAATACTTTTTAAATACCATATTTTTGTTTTTCTTATTTTTTCATCAACAGAATTGTTATTACCTAATATCTTACCGCTTTGAAAGTCAGGGTAATTGTTGCAAATTTTTAAAAAACTTTCTAGCGTTTCCGGTGGAAGCACACCATCAACAATATGTATGTATTCTAGTAAATGTGCGTGCGTTTCATTTATTTCCATGATTTTCTATGCCACCATTTATTTTTATAATTATGTAATACATGTGTTAATACTTCAAAGGAAGATAAATTTGAATTTTTTTTTGACGTAATTTTCATTTTCCAATTATCTCTTTTAAAAGGAAATACTTGTACATAAGGAGTTCCTATTTTTATAGTCGATTTTAAAACTGGGTATTTAGAACCATTAAAAATTATTGGAAAATTAATCTCTTCAGGAAAGGTATCAGTATCAACAATTCCAGGAATTATAGAAAATCTATCATCAGTATTATTCATTGGAGGCAGAAATAAACAAGAATAACCAGAAGGTGTTTTTATTGTCCAAGGATTTAAAATTTTGTGAAAAAGATTATTTTTATTTTTTTTATTAAAAGGACATTTATCTCCTAGTTGTTTTGGATCGTGAAAAGTTTCTTGTCCGTAATTTAAATTCATATCTTTTCCGTCAAAACTTGAAATATATCCCGTGCCAATTGCATTATCTTTAGTTTCATTAAATGTAAAAAAATAATCTACAGGCATTTTTAAAATATATCCAGACGTTAAAGTATCTAGAAAAGGCATACAACCCTTAATAGTTCTTTCTCTTGGGTTATGATTTAAATTTTTAAACCATTCTGGAATATTTAATTTAGTAGGCTGCGGGTTACAAAAAGGATAATTTTTTATATATTTTTCATCGGTACTAAACTCAATAGTATTTGAGAACATCCGTTGTTTATATATTTTTTATGGTATTTGTAAAGGATGCAAATAAGTTATTGAATTATCTTCACAATACTTTTCCCAAGGTTTAGTAAGTGGTAAAGAAAGTGAACTGTAATCTAAGTTTTTTAAATAGTTTTTGTAAGCTGTACACTCTGATAACATTACGTTTGTAGGATCGTTTGATTCTAATTCAGTAATAAGATTTATTATATCTTGATGATAAGGTTTTAAACTATTTTCATCAATCGAAGATCCTTCTAAACTTTCTGATAAATCAGTTAAATTAACTGTATCACCTGATAATGAAACAGAAAAAGTATTTGTTTTAACTTTTACAAAATCTTCATCTGAAATGCTTTTTTCAGATTTACTTGAATCTGAAACATTAAGAGCACTTTTAGCAGAATCATTTGCAGCTAATGCTGTAAGTTGGTTATTAATAAAAATAAAATATGCCATAATTATATCCTTTAAACTGGTGTGTTTTCATAAAATATGATTGCACCATTACTTCCTGATGATCCCGGTTGTCTTGAAGGACCTCCATCTTGTGGTGCTGTTCCTCCTGAACCTCCTTGACCAATACTACTGTACCAAATGTAATCATTACTTGGAAGACCAATAGTAGTTTTACCTGGTGCTGAAAAATTTCCGCCTGCTCCATTATTTCCTGGACCAACACCTGGTGGGTTCAATCCTCCGCCCCCGGCTCCTCCACCGTTTGCGGTAAATAAAGTGTTAATATTTGTAGCCGCTGCAGCGTTACCCGCATTACCTGTATTGCCAGCGTTACCTCCGTTACCAACGGCACCAATTGAAAAAGGTTGTGGCGATCCTGGAGATCCCGACCCTTCAACATAACTAAAACCTCCGGATCCTCCTGATCCTCCCGGACCATTATTTCCAGCTCCGCCTCCGCCTCCGCCTGCTGCGTAAGCAAAAGCAAAAAAACTAGATGAGTCTGCTGGGAAAGTCATTGTTCCCGAAGCAGGACCTCTTTGTAATTTTGTTAAATGAAAACCTCCTCCTCCTGCAGAACCTGAAGAGGCTGCAGTTAATCTACCTTGTGCATCCACAGTGATAGATGAAAGTGTGTAAGACCCTGCAGTTACCGCAGTGTTAGCTAACTTGTCGGCACTCACAGCATCGTCTGCAATCATAGCTGTAGCTATCTGTACTTCTCCCACGTCTCCTGCAGAAGCTGCTCCGATAACTCTATTAGCAGTAGTTGTTTCTTGAATTTTCGCGTAGGTCACAGCATGATCTGCAATTTGTGCAGTTGCAATTGTACCTGTAATGTTTGCAGCAGCAACAGTTCCACCTAAAGTGTCTAATGAAATTTCTTTTAAGTTTGTTCCATCAGAATATGCTGCGTAAATTTTAGCAGCATCTAAAGTAAATCCTGATCCTGATGCAGTTTTAATTGTAAGGTTTGTAGGATTAGTTAAACCTGTTGCATCAAATATATAAAATTTTTCTATTGAATCTGGAATTGTACAAATTGTGCTTGCTGCAATTGATGCTGTTGCAAATTTGATTACCATATTTCTAGCATTAGAAATAGCTTTGTCAGTCATTGCTAAAGCAAGAGTACCACCACTTGAAAGTGTTACTTGTTCAAATCCTGAAATTGCTTGTTGAATTAAGTTTAAATTGTTATTTGTGTTATCTCCCCAAGTACCAGCATTTTCGCCAGTGACCATTAGTTCGAGTTTTAAATCTGTAGAATAAGCCGATGTCATAAATTTTTATCTCCTTAATTGTAATAATTTTACATTACCTAAGCTGCTAAATCAACCTCTGTCCAAACATTAGTTACTCCAGGGTTTATCTCAGCCCAAGCCGTTACTATTGGACTTCCTGCTGAAGCGGTCATTTGAATACCTGTAACACCAATATTTGAAGAGGCTTCTACTGTCACACTACCAACAGAAGTTGATGACTGTAATCCCGAAACACCTATAATTTGACCTGGTATTTCTGCGTGTTGACCTAAAGAAATAGCTAATTGTTGTCCTGTAACAGATTCATTAGTTGACTGTACGAGGGTAATAGAACCTAAAGTCATTGTAGCTTGAATACCTGTAACAGGTACTGGAGTTTTAAGACCACCCACAGTTGTTCCTTGAGATATCGTAGCTTGAACACCAGTAACACTTACATTAGCATCTGCAGTTACTGTTGATGCAGTCGTTAGCGCATCGAGTTGATCTTCTGATGCTAATACAAATATATCTTGATCAATTTGAATTGAGAAAGATGGACTAGCAAAAGTAGTAGTCAATTGACCAGCGCTTGTTACTGAAACAGTAACATCTGTAAATGCGGTTTCGTTTCCAATTGAAGATGTTAATTGTAAACCTGTAACTTGAACTGAGAAGTTATCACCCCAAGCAAATTCTCCCCATTCACCTCTACCCCAACCTTCTCCTGTTAAGGTACTTTCGTCCACTGTTGCAGCTCCTATAGAAGAAGTTAATTGCGAACCAGATACACCTACGTCTTGTCCAATAGGTGTTGAAACAGTTCCTACACCTATGGATTCTAAACTTCCCGTAACTGAAACGAGAGCAGAAGTACCTCCTGCTGCTGTGCCTATAGATGATGTTAGTTCAATTCCAGAAAGTGTAACTTGATGATCAATTACATGTGTTTCTGTTCCAATGCTTGATGTTAATGATAGGCCACCTAGGGTTACGGATGTATCGCTTAGATCTCCCCAAGCTTCGGCACCCCATGTCTTCTTACCCCATCCAGTGGCCATATCATTTTATTCCTTTATTAAGCTATTCTTAAAATAGCAGCAGCGGTAGTAAATGCAGGAAACTGAATTGTAAAAGTTCCAGCCGTTGCAGTTTTATCACCACCAAAATCTAATACAGCAACTGCATCAGTAGTATTGGAACCACCATCTGTAGTTGTGTTATAAATTAAAGCACCTCTTGCAGTAAGAGTTACGTTTTGAAAACTTAGATCAGCAAAATCAGTAATAGCTACTGAAGATGAAACTTTTACACCTTGGTTCACTAAAGCACTTCCACCAGCTGTGTAGTTAGATGAAGTTACTTCTGTGTTAGATCCACCACCTGGGTTTGTTGAATAGTTTTCTGTTGATTTTCCTAAAGTTGCAGAACTTGTATACATTGCTAATTTATAAGTATCAGATGATGTATCAAAGTCATGTTTTCCCTGCAGTAACTCTTTTTTAAAAGTATTGCAGATTGCATTTGTTGTTATTGCCATAATTATTCTCCTTATTAATTTGTTTTTGGAGTAGGTGAAGGTATTTGTATTCTTGGTACACCATCATCATACTCCGATCGTCTTCTTCTACCCATTTGTTGTAGGGCAAAATTCTGTGTTTCTTCATTGTACTTCTTTTCATAAAGATTGTACATATCCATAGGACCTTTTAAAAATCTAAAAGCTTCCGATAGAACACCATGCAACAACATTGATTCTTGGTTTGTAGATAAATAAGTATTAGAAGTGCTTGTAAATTCTGGTGGTGATTTGATATAATTAACTTGTACAGTATCTGCAGTTGCAGGTGTTGGTGCAACTAAAATTACTTGACCTTGTTGAACATTATCTTCCCAGTTGGCCCAGTATTTAGGAGTTCCTGTTGTTGAGTCATTTGGAGCAAATTCTGAAATGTAACTTGTATCTCTTTTTTCTAAAAAAATTCTATTATTGTTACTGTCTATCATTTGAACAGATCTTACTACCATAGCATCACCAGGTAAAATAACATATCTATTACCTGCAGTAAAATTAGATGTAGCATATTTTCTCAAATCATCATAATCAACTTTACCTGCAATATCTAATTCTACAGATTTTATAAAATCTTGGATAATTGCATCGGTTAAAACATTTGAATTTACTTCTGTGTAGTTTCTTACTTGTGTTAAAAAATCTGAATGTGTTATAGCCATTATGTTATACTCACTGTTACGTTTCCTACAATTAAATCTGCTTGTCTTTTTCTATTTTGTAAAGAAGGATCTTGGGGAATCATACTATGTAAAATTGTAGTTACTCCATCCCTAATTACTTCTACATATTGTGTTTGAAAAGCAAATTGACCCGGTAATGATAAATTAGCAATTCCAACCATTGAACCACCGGAGCTTACTATTGTATCGTCTTGAGGTGCTTGTGGATTGATATTAGAAATATCAATTGGTTGTTGAAATCTCATTGGTCTTGTGTTTTGTAATGCAATTGCATCAGCAGTAAAATGCCTACGTCTTATTTGTGGATGTTTTGGTTCAAATTCAGAGTAATGTACTAAAGAACCATTCCATTCCTTTACCATTTCTGTGTAAGGGAAGGCCATACCAGATCTATCTGATATTGATTGTGATCTTTTACCTGTTGCCCATTTAGCCATAATTATATTCCATTAGGGTAAAAAGATTGAGGTGTGATATAAGTTGAAGCTCTTTGACCATCTTCATCAAGAGCTCTTTTAAGTTGATCTTCATAAATTAATTTATTTTGTTGTACTAGTGTTGGTGCGTTTTTCATTGCTAAATAATAAGCAAGTCCTGCAACCATACAGGGTAAAAATCTAAACACAACGTCAGCATCATTTGTATAGGCTCCTGCATCTTGTATTCTTTTAATCACATAATATTTTAAAACTGTATATGTAATTAAATTAGGAGCTTGATATAAATATATTTTAGGAATTTCTTGTCTATCTACATAATACTGTGAAGGCTGGCCTAAAGCTAATTTGTTTGGTAAAGCAGCATAAGCTGATCTATCGATTTTAGTTAAAGATACGTCTTGGGTATTTACAGTATTTGCACCTTCTGCAGTTGTAGATACAAAAGCTTCAAGAACATCACTTACAGCTGAGTCTACAGCATATTCAGCTTGCCCAGAAACTAATGTGTTTTCATGTAATGATACTTTCCAAAGATGAATTCCTCTGTTTGCCCACTCAGCAAATAATAAATTAAGGCTTGTTCTTGCTGATCTAAGACTGTGACCACTAGTTGTAGTCATACCACATCTTTCGTAAGCTTCTTGAATGATTTCTTCTATAGATAAATCAAATGCTGTAGTCCCTGAAGTTGCCATTAATATCCTTTTTACGGTTGTACAATTTCTTGGATTGTACCACTTTTTGACTAAACTTTGAAGACCTTAGGTTTTTTGCTAATAAGTTTCTTTTTAACTTGTATTTTTTTCTTTTTTTCACCTCTAGCGCCTCTAAGCTTTCCGTCTATTTGTGCTGGTATTTGTCCTCTAGATATTGCCATAATAAAAATATACCATGTTATTTTAAAATATCTAGGTTAAAAGCAATTATTATTTTATCCTCATCATTTGTGTTTTTGGGAGAAGAATGAAAATAATAAGAAGGAAAAGATATAATATCTCCCTCATTAATATTAGTTTCAATAACTTTTTTAGATAAACATGTTATTTTTGTTTTTAAATTGATATTTGGTAGTTTTACATAAAAAACATTAGTGAAATGACAACTTGGATGATTATGTTCATTATGACTATCTCCCTTTCCGTATATTTGAAACCAAATTTTAGTTAATACAAAGTTTTTACAATTAGTTTTTTCACAAAAATATTTTGCATAATCTGGAAATATCTCTTTGTTAAAATATTCTAAATATTCTCTTTGCATTCTTTTAGGTAAATTCCAATCAGTATGTCTTAGAGTTTCACCATCATCCATATTCAAAGGGTTTAATGGTATTTTAAAAATTTTATCGATTAGTTTTTTTTGATGCTTATTAAAATTTTTAGTTTTAAAAACATACAAGTTTTCTTCTATCACATTAATACTTCTTTAGCTTTACCTAGTATTGGTTTATATTTAGTTTTACCTTCTTGTCTATAAGCAAGAAGATATTGTGCTCTTCTGTTTTCAGGAATCCAACTTGCGTGGATCCACCCGCTGTTGGGTTCTCCGGGCGTGTAGTACTCGAGAATCAATTGATCTGTTTCAAGGTTCTTTTTTACCCAATCAGCTACTTCAGCATTATCAACCCCTACACATTCGAAATCGCAAGCCTCAGCTTTTGCATGTTGTGAATTTCTAGAGCTGCCGATAGCTAGACATAAATCTTCACTACGAAATCCACTAGTCAC
>JGI24003J15210_10000626_pt1 | contig 15085 bp, 7 predicted proteins | sample LinPmetageLP28_FD_15210 | JGI IMG/M metagenome (IMG submission 15210)
AATGTTTCCACCACTGATCGCGGCGGTTCCGATGAACTCAATATTTGGAATACCATCACTATAAGTTTGAACACCCACATTAACAACAGTCTGAATACCAGATCTATACCCAGAACCAGAGTTTGCAATACTGACAGTAGTAATTGTTCCACTTGTAGAAACAGTAACTGTTCCACCAGCAGAAACAAGAGGTTGGTATCCAAATCCATTAGAAGAACCAATGGAAATCATCAGACCACCGATTGGATACTCACCATTGTTAGGATCATAACCAGTAGGAAGACCACCATTACCAGTGAATGTGATACTGGTAACACCAGTATTTTCAGTCATTCTAAAATCACCAATCTGAAGTGATTGTGGTTGTACGCCAGTAGGTTGTTGAAGGACACCGTTGATAACGACGAATGGGTTCTGTGTTGCAATACCAGTTACATTAGATCCATCAACCGTCATACTGAATTCACTTCTAATACCAGTGAATTGGAAGGAAGTATTATCATAAATGTAGTTCTGATAATAAGTCTCATTGGAAGAACCAACAGCACCAGATCTCATAAATGATCTACCTTGGAATGATGACGTACTAGTAACACCAGTCCAATCAGTACCATCAGGATCAACACTTGAACTGACCTCAAGTGGTTCTGGACCTTTAGGTGCAGATGCAAAGTGGACAGTGTTTTGAATAATATTATAATTACCACTTAACTTCTCGACAAGGTCTCCAGTAGAGTGTGATTGTCTTGTGGTTCCCATTCTTGCTCTAATAACATTGATGGATGTAGTATTTCCAACACCAACAGAAGCAACCATCACAATCTCACCACCTTCACCACCAATACGGAGTGCATCACCAGTAAAGATTGAGGTAATACCTGTTAGAAGCATATCTTGCTGGAAAACAATATCCTCGGAAAGAGATGAAGTAACACCAAAGGCAATGATAGGAGACTGAACAATATTATCAATTGCAAGGAGAACTTTTTGGTTTTGTTTCGTTGATGTGATACTGTGTGCTACACCTACACCAGTAGATGTGATACTAAGAACTATAGGTTCAAGACTCAATGCATTCTCAGCAGTGGTTGCAAATTGGAGATCTTTAGTACTTGGAGCAACAACAAAAAGTGATGTTGGTAACTTATCAGTAACACCGATACCAGGAATGTTCGTTGTTCCAATACCGATGGCTGCAGTTGAACCAATACCAGGAGAACTGTAAGCAACCTCCTCACCAGTAACAAAGAAGTGGTTTGAAATTGTTACTGTATTAGTTGTNGTATTAACAATTTGNGAATCGCTACCATCAAAATCTCTTACGAAAATTTGATGACCATCATGTTTCAGACCAAATGCAGTGTTTTTATCAAGTAATGTTCCTGTATATGTTCCATCATCAGAATTAATTTGAACATTACTTAGATTAATATTTGTTGGTCTATCATTTGGAGAGGGGGGTTGAAGAGCCATTGAGAATACTCTTACTGTTGCTGCAATTCCTGCATTTGGTGTGTATGTAAGGTTCAAATTACCACTACTTGTATTCACACCTACCTGACCCAGTGATCCTCCACTCTGAACATTTGCATAATCAACAAATTCAGCTGCACTAGTGACAGAATTAAGTGTGATAACTTCAAATAACTCATATTCCGAATTTGATACATCTTCAATAGTAACAATATGATATGCAGACTCAGTTTGTTCTGAATATGATGCGATTGTGGTAGGAGTAGGTGACCCAGAAGCAGAGATTGAAGTAAGTCTAGAATCTAATACTGAGTTTGCAAGATAAGATGTTCCTGCAACACCGGCACTATCAGAAGTTGCAATTATTGATGTATTGACTGTAAGTGCAGTACCAACATTTGAGATAAAATCGACATCGATATTACTACCATCAACGTATGCATTAAAAGTACCAAATCCTGTCACATTTGTGTCAAGATCTCCATACTCAAGAAGATAAACATCAGATCCCTTATGAACAATATTCAATTCACTGACAGAATATTCATTTTGAGTATCTTGAATCTGTACTAATAATTTTGCAGACCTATATGTATTTGGAATAGTCGCAATAGTTGCAGTGGAACTACTCGCAACATCGGCTCTGGCACTACTTACCTGAACAATGTCTCCAAACGTAGTTGTTCCTATACCAGCAACATTGTCAAGAATACCAACTGATATTGTGGTAATATCGTAGGAGTTTAATGTAAAATTAATTGGAAGGAATCTCAAGAACCAACTTTCACCATCAGAACTGGGGACTACATCATAACTACCTAGATTTCTAGTATCCAAAACACCGTATTCTGATGTAAGAGGATTTGTACTAAAATTATGATGGATGGTGGAAAGAAAATTAACCTGTCTTTGATTGGTTAAAACTTGATCTCTGGTGTATATTAAAATTTTACTATATTTGTAGTTTCCTGGAATTTTGGCAACATCAGCAAATTGATCAGGTCTTTCAACACTGTTGAAAGAGCCTCTAATATCATCAATACTTAGAACTCTATTTCCGAAAGATTCATTGAAATCAGTAATAATTTTATTCTCAAAAATAATTTGATCGGATATGAGATTATTATTAATATTAAATGAATTCTCTGAGACGTTATCAAAGTCATGCCAACAATGAATACTTGCTTCACTGTTTATATCAATAATAACCTCGACTTCAGATTGTGGTGAACTCACTACTAAACCACCAGGGATCTGTTCTGTAGATTCTACATTCAGATCTGCAAACTTGGCAAGACCTGCAACATGACCAAGACTGGAAACCGCATCATCCCACTTTTCAAAGGGGACACTGGACTTAAGTGAATATGAAAGATTCTGATAATACTCGTTATTAGGAATTCTCTGAAGATTGTCATTTAAGAAACCAGAGTTTGTTTTCCAACCACCGATAAAGGTGGTTCCTGCACCAGTTGAAACTGTCGAATTAAAGTCAATCTTACTCTGAACAACGACTATGGTTCCAGAAGATTCTCCAATAATTCTAGAACCTACTTCAAATTCTTTAGGAGTGGATACGACCAACCTTCTGTTAGCGGGGTTCCATCTCTCAACAACACCTCTATTATTACTAGAAGTTACTACCTCATCAATATTAAAGTTATTTGGTTTTAGTGTAATATCAAATATTGGGAAGTCACTTTCGGGAATTGCTCTTCCTGAAGATTTTGTGGGATCCATTACACCTGGCCCTTCACCAGATCCTAGATAACCATCAAGACTATATTCAAAGTATGCACCTGAACCACCAAGTTGCATATCATATCCAGTTATATCAAATAGTGTATAATTATAGTTTTCAGAGTTGTAACCTTTATCAGTAGCAACACCAACGTAAGTACCTTCAATTAAAACCTTTGCACCGGTCTTATATCTAAAATTACCTGCTTCACTGAATTGAGTATTCAAATATACTCTGACATTCTTAGTTGCACTAGTATAGACGATAGAAGAAATTCCAACACCATTGGAGTTTTTGACTGGAATTATTGTTGGGTTGACATTGTAAAGACCATTGGTGTTCTTAAAGATCTCAATCTCAGTATCACCAAGAGTATAACTGAGATCTACATTTTTAACATGTTCACTTGTAAATCCATCAAGAACAACTAACTCAGGATCGGTCAGGTAATTTTTACCTGCAGAACTAATACCAATTTTATTAAAGGAATAAAGTGCTTCGACTTCCAGAATCTCTGGAACATTTGTAACAACCCTAAGAGTTTGGTCAGAAGGATAATTGAATCCAATGTCTTTAAATTTAGTTGAAAGAACCTCACCAATACTATTACTAGAAAGTGTTATAATTCCACCAGTTCCATCATCACTTCTTATTGTGGAGATACCAGGTAACTCATTATATCCATCACCACCAGTACTAACAGATATTTTTTCAATAGAACCAAACGCACTCTTAGAGGTGGTGGAATAGTTTACAATCGAATTTGTGGAATTATACAGAGAAACATCGGGACTATCTTTAATAGTGTATTCAAAGGATGTTGTTCCAACACCAACAATATTATAATTACCGTTATAAACCGACTGAACAACTTCAATACTATTGAAAGAACTTACATCGTCATCAATAATAATTCCAGATTTTATTGTTGGAACGGTATTCAGGGAGTCACTATCAAACTTGTAGTAAAGTTGTGTTGGTACAGAATCGTTAACCGTCAACTTCAAACTCGCAGTTGCATCAATACCAGGTTTACCAGATTTAACAACCTCAAACTGATTTGTCTTACCTGTGGTAATGAATGGGTTTGAATAGTCTCTATCAGAATAAAGATTCATATCAAAGGCAGAGAATCTTACACCACCACTAACAAACGACAATGAGGAATCAGAAAGATCAAAAGTAATTGTATTATTTTTCTTAGTAGTAACCTGTGGATTAATTTTAGAAAGTGTTCCAGTGGAAGCGCTGGTAATATCAACAAAGTCTGGATTTCCTAAGTTAATTTGATACTTCTCTTTTACCAATCTTACTTTGATACCATTGAAAGGAACCACATAGTAGATTCCGTCATCTTCAAGACCACCAGAGGGTGAAGAAGATGTATGAATCACTTTATCCCCGAGTTTAAAGAATTCACCGGAGAAACTAATAGAATTTTTTACAGTATCAACATTACCTGCAACAAATGACCTGGGGTCAAATACAATTCTTCTATTATGGTCATCATATTTGACAGTTATAACATCCTCAATAGTTGGTTTGATGTTGATATTGACCAGATCATTTTTTGTCAATCCATGAGTGGATGCAGTTGATACAGTTACAGTATTCTTAGAAACTTCTGCTGTAACTACATTATCAAGATTCGTAGTGAACTTATGAGTATTACCAACACCAACATTGGTAAAATAGAGAAGAGCTGTGGAAGTATTGACTCCAACATATGCACCAGTTGAATCAAGTCCTACCTTATTACCACTAACACCAAAGGTATCTTTAGACAATGGAACTGCATAAAGGTTTTGATATGTTGAAATATTCTTATAGGAGGACGTACCATTCCAAACCTGAATCGAGGTTCCACCATTAGCAGTGTAGAATAGTGGAGCATTTAGTTTGAGACCGTGATCTGGGAAGTAGATGTTCTGTGGTTGAATGAATATTTGAGTCAGCCCAACACCAGGATTAGAGAACGTGATCGTATTACCAATACCAGTTCCAAGAACAGTTCCAAGACCGACAGACTCCGCAGGATCAATATACAGAATACTATTGATATTAAATATTCTGGTAGTTTTCAGTGTACCAACATTAATCCGAAACTTCCTAGGATTTTCAAATAGAATAGAAGAGTTTGCGTGTGGTCCAGAACTGGTTCCTTCTACTGCCCTTTGAACTCTAATTCTTCCTGATCTTTGATCAGTATTCAAAACTCTAACTTTTTCCTCATCGATAGTTAGAACATCATCTGGTCTGATGAAGGGAAAGTTTAGGATCCCGTTAACATACAGATAATCAACATCATTGGAGCCCATCGAAGTAATACCAAGAGTTGATACAAAGTTATCACTTCTAACTCCAATATTGTATGAACCATCAAATCCTGTAAAGTAAGATGAGAGACCACTTACATTTACGACATCGTTGTTGTTAAGTGAATGAATTATTGTCGAGAATCCAACAAAAAATCCTGTACTAGAAGGTGTGAACTCAATATTATAAAATATAGTTGATGCGACACTTACAGTATCAATTTCTTTACCAGCAATTAGCGAAACATCTGCACGAGCACCATTACCACCACCACTATTATCAAATATGACCTTGTCACCAATTTTGTAACCAGAACCCCCAGTGATAATACCAACACTTTCTACAAAACCTAAAGATGCTGAAGTTACCTCTATACTCTGGTTCTTTACACTATTGGAATTGAAGATATACTTATAACCAGGAACTGTCTCATTCAAATTATAATAGTAAGTATTTCTCAACCAATCATCACTTTGAATATCATAATCATTTTGATTAGATGTAAGTTTAAAGTTGAATGAATCTGGAACTGAATGGAATGAGTTGCCAATCAAATAAGGGAACTGTGGTCTTCTAAATCCGTTAAAGGAACCAGAAGAATCATTAATTGTATTGATAGTGGCAAAGTATGCATAGATTCCATTAGGATAATCTGGCGTGACACAGAATCTACCATTATGTTCATCAAGATCACCGGTACCGGTGTAGATGTAATCCTCAATAAAGAACCCAAGAGAATACAATGAGAAGGTTGGTCTGTTAGAAATAGAAGTCCTTAATTCATATCCAGACTTCATTGTTTTCACAGACGAAGAACCACTTGCTTCAGTAAAACCATATGGACCATAAATTGGGTTACCATCATAAGCCCAACCAATAATCGGTGAGTGGAATATACTTTCTTCTTCTACGTTGTCCTTAACAACAAGATCAGGAGTACCATAACGTGTATTATCTTCAGATGTTCCAGAGATTGCAAAAGTATTCTGTCTTAAAGTACGAGGAGCATACAGATAGGAAAATTGTAGTTCTGTATCATCAATACTATTGTCAAGAATACCATCATCGTCATCAACATTCAGTAGGTTTCTTTCGACCAGATTAATATTCCATTGACTAATCATCGTATCAATCACAACTTCTTTGCCAGAAGCAGTTACCTTAATTGATGTCTGGTCTGCAACATAACCCGCACCAGCCTTGATGATTTTAACAGACTCAATTTTACCATTTATGAGTACAGGAGTCAGTGATGCATTTTTACCTGTAGTGGTGATGAGTTCTAAATCGGGAGGAGAATTGTATCCGCTTCCAGAATTATTAACTAAAACATCCACAATTTGTCCGTTGTTAATGATGGGTACTAAAATTGCACCACTACCACTAAACAATGTTACTACTGGTTTTCTGTCAAAATTGACAATTTCGGAAGAACCGTATCCAACACCACCATTAGTTCTATCAATAGATTCAACATTACCTCTGAATACTGGTTGAACTTGACATGAAAAATTTTGATCAGTTCTAGTAGAGACACCAGTGATACCATCAACAGTAACAATGATTGGTTTGTAGTTGAAAGAACCTGAACCAGTAGATCTCAATTCAACAGAAACGTTTCTATTATAATAGAAATCAACTGTAGTACCGGCAGTTCCAACCTCTGCGAGTGAGAAGTTATCGTCATCAATTTTTACGACATAGTAATCTTTATTCTCTACAAGACCATCAATTGTTGAACCTGTATATCTTACAATTTCTTTTGATTCATAATTGTGGGCTTCTATTGTAAATTGATTAGATCCAGTATTAACACCAACGATACTTCTTTCTTTATTTTCATATCCAGTTCCGGGATTGGTTACGACAACAGATGTGACAATATTTTTTAGGGTAGAAGACTTAAACCCATGAACACCTTTACCAAAAAATCCAAGGCGAACCGTATTGATACCCGTGATGGAGTCATCTAGAGTTTCATAGAGTTTTATAGTCTTACTGTCTATGATTCCAACGTAGTATGAGGCGGCAGTAGAAAGACCTCCAACGGCCATTTGACCATCAGTTAGGTAGATTACCTCCTCATTGTCTCTAAACTTGTGATAGGTCGAAAAACCAATAGTACTGGAACCTAAACTTACCTGTGAAGAATTCNGTTCTGAGTTAAAAGGTACAGTATGGGTTACAGATGAAAGTCTAACTTCAGCCGCGGCATTAACACCATTACCACCAGATATGGAAATAAATGGTTTATCTTGGTAATCAAAACCACTATCAAGAATATCAATTCTTTCTAGATCACCTTTTACATTAGCAATACCCGTTGCACCAGTTCCTACTTCATCACTAATTCTTACGATGGGTGGATTTATGATATCGTAACTGTTACCACGATTTACAATATTAAATTGTTTAACAGTACCATAGTTTATTTTATTAGGAGATTTATAGTTCAAAACCTCAACACCATCATTCAAGATACCAATGTGACCCGAAACAGTTGTATATTTACCACTCTTGTTTATAGGAGTTGAAATACTTCTGTAAATGGGTTGGGGTTCAAATGACTTATTGTAGAAATTAAAGTAGGTAAAATTAACCTTAGTCACACTACCATTAAGAGTTACAAAAAGATCACTAAAAAGATTTGACCTACTCTTAGAAAGTTTAATATTCTGGTTGTCAATCCTCTTGACATAGAAGATACCTTCTTCGATATCCTCAAATGTTGATAAAGTTGATGTGATTATATCATTTCCATCAGTATCAGTTGTGGTGGTAATAATTTCACTTGGTGTATAGTAAATTGCATCACCAGTATAAAAACCATGATCACCAACGGTCAATAGTTGAAGAGTATTATTAGTAGCTTTGCCAGTGAAATTTAAACTTCTATTGTATGGATTTATTTCAATATTGTCATATGATGGAATCGAATTAGATGATATAAGAATATCATCATTAAACTTTGCGTAAGTATTCTGAACATTTGCAAAATACTTTTTAAGATGAGGATAATCTGTAGAATTTACATACAGAGTTTTATTTTCTACTGAATACGATATTACAGAATCTAGTATCTTTTGGACATTGATTGTAAACTCTGTAGCAGATATAATAGAAGCAACCGTTCCTTCAGTGAATAAATTGGATCCATCATAAAAATTGACATTATTGCCAAGATTTAATACATGAGGATTATCTATAATAATATTATATAATTTTGCAGTTTCATCAAGAAGAGTAAGTTTCTTTACTTTCCAACCAGCCTTTACATTTAGATTCCAGTTTCTAGTCTTCTCTGTATCCTTCTCGATACCAATTGACTGATGTCTAATAGTATCGTCTTTTTTGAGACCATAATTTTTACTATTAAAGACAATATCTTTAAGGGCAGTAGATATTTTTACTTGGATTTTTTCCGAAGAATCTGATTGACTTACATATGCATATGCAACATCAAATATGGTAATCTCTGTGCCNCTTTTAAGTTCTTCAGTGGTTGAAGGAACGTTGAAAAATTGGTTATCATTTTTACCAGAAAATGATAACTCGTAAGGATTGCCATCAACATCTATAGTATCTAATTGACCACTCTGTAGAAAACCTACAGTAGAGTCCACATCAATATATGTTGAACCAATCGAAACATCGTTTAAGATCTGAGTCTTCTGTACGGGTTTGAATGCGCCTAAAACAGTTCCATTTACGTCAATATCTCTTTGATATCCAAGGTCGAGACTAACTTGATAATATGTCTTTTCATTATATACAACCGGTCGTATATTACTTATAGATCCTCTAGCACCGGTACCGTCCTGGAAAAGAGTTTTATTCTTGAGATCCATAGGATCACCAAGATACTTTTCAACAATAATGTCTGTAGTTACCTTAAAGTTTGCATTGGATGATGTTAGTAGATACTCACTAGGTCTTACTAATTCTACATCTTTACCATAAAGTGCTCTAAAAAGAATCTCAAATGATTGACTAGTTCCTTTTGACTTATAGAAACTATCAGAACTCAAGATAAAGTTTTCTTGATCCAATCCTGAATATAAACTTCTATCCTCAAAACCAGGAAGAATCTGTGTCTTCAACTTGGTTAGGAACTTTTGTAGGAAAAGAATACTTAAGTTCTTAATTTCTGTAGTTGCAGTATGAGTATCTGCCAGAGTTGTGGTGAATACTAACTCATCAGGAGTATTCGATCCTTCATAAGAAGTTACTGCACTAAAACCCCTTCTACAGTTTTCAAAGGTTCTATCTGTCTTATACTCATAATAAATGATTTCATCATCAATCTGAATCAAACCATCTCTAGTTGGAAATCCCTCAGTAAAGTTTCCTGTAGAATCAGTTGTAATTGTGGTGTCAGTGTAAGATAAGTTTGCATTAAGAACTGTAGAGGTTACGAGGTGGGTTAGTTCCTCAACCTTTATGTATTGATCAATGTTCTGAACAAGATCATATGTTCCACTTTCAAATTCTTGAGAGACATAGTATTGTTTTAGAAACTCTCCAAGAAGTGGGTAGTCATCTCTAACAAAGTCGGGAACTTGACTCTCGACAATATTCTGGAACTTAATTCTATCTACTGACATTCTTTACTATCTGATGAGAGATCCGTTTGTATAACTGGATGATACTATGTAATTTGTACCAGAAACATCATTACCAGAGGAGATGTTGTCAGAAATAGTACTTACAATAGTGTTAGATGTATCTAATTGTAAATAAAGATCCTGATAACCAAGAACATCATTTGAATATGGTGATGTTGAAATCTCAATTAATGGTATCGATCTATTTACAGTTGTTGCAATAATATTAATTGGATTGAGTTTGATCTCACCTTTAATATAATCAATGGTTCCAATTGAGTTTTTTAGAATAATAGGTTCTGTTGGTGAGTTTAATTTGAATAGGAAGATAGTTCCTGTTCTTAAGTCAATATTTGGCTTGTCTCCAAGATAAACTACTTCACTGATACCACTAACTCTAAACCCTGAGGACTTAATATTATAACCTAGTTCACTCTTGACATGGAAACGATTTCCATAACAAATTTCATATTCTGTGAAACTATTTAACACAGGTTCCAAATCTCTTCTCATGACCACTGTAGTGATGTTTGAGGCTACAGAGGACTGACTATCATCAACAATTTTTTGTAACTTACTATACTTAAATCTTGCACCAAACCTATTTAAACCTTTCGATTTGGAGTAAGTTTCAATATTTCTAGTAATTTCTGATCTAACAAAAGCTGCAGAAGGTGCAAGTTCTGTATTGTAGTATGCCTTGACATTTAATTCAAGGTAAAGATACTTCAAATCAATAATTTCCGGGACAATTCCAACCACAGAATACTTTTTCAAATTATTTTTAAGATTTTCTTTAGTGTCTTCCGACACGTACACACCATTTTCCGGTTTGATACTGATAAAAACTTTACCATAAGCCGGAGGTGTCAGAACTTCTCCACCAAATGCAGATACAGATTCTGTTTCTGGATATAGTTTGGGAACAATCGCTTCATAATCTGAAGCAGTGACTGCTCTATTCTGTGACGCATAGATTTGAGTGGCGTATTTCTTTACTGATTCGGTGGGTTCAATATCTCTTCCACCGAAAGATGGGGTGTTTGTTGTGATCAGAGAAATATTACTATTAATTGTATTATCATTATTGTCTATTAATCGACCACTAAATCTAAATCTACTGACATTATCTGCGGCTGGACCAGCACAAACTGGATAACTGACATCAATAAAGTTGGGTTCTTCTAATTTATTACCAAATACTCCATCACCAAATAAAAGTTCATATCTTTCACCATCAACTTCCTTAATGAAATATATTTTTGACTTTGAATCTACATCAAAAAGACTNTCTTCAAGATTATATTTTTGTTGAACCGTTGAAGTTTGTGAATCTTTTACTAATACATTAATTAAATCTGTATCAATCCCTGAATTGGACAAAATATACTTCTGATTAGGAAGTCTTGAACTCACAGTAAATGATTGTGTAATCCAAGTTCCCTCATAAATGTCAATATCCCTGAACATTGCGATACCATCAGAATCAACAGTTGTGGTAATATCTGTGGGAATGATAAAGGTATAGTTTTCAGTTGCGAATTTTATACTACTAGTAACACAAACACCTGCTTTCAATGTGATTGATGAAGCACTTGTGTTTGATGCATCAACTGAAAAACTAATGCTCGCTTTTGATGCCTTTCTGGATCTTGGAAGATAACCAATATTTCTTGCTAAAGATACTACGTTAGATCTTAACGTGGCACTATCAATGAATACTTCATTCGTCACCATATTGGTGTTGTATGAAGTAATGTATGTGTTATAGGCTAACACATCGATAACTGTTGAAAGGTTCGACCCTTCAAAATCATAATCAGTAAAGTTTGAATTCGCCTTAAGGTAATCCTTAATCGAAGTCTTTATCTGATCAAAATCTAAATTAGTAAAATTGACTAAAGGCATTTACCTAGTGGGTTCTAATGCTAACGATAATTCTTGTGCGGGAACATCTATTCCAACAACTTCATATCGAATAGTTACATCCATTGAAGCTACATCGTGATTTGGAATCACGTTGACTTCAATAAGATCAACTCTTGGTTCGTAATTTTCAATAGTTGTAATAATTTCATCACGGATAACAGACGCTGTCTGTAGATCCATACTTTCAAAAAGAAGATCATAGACCTTAGAACCTAATGCAGGTTCAAATGGTCTCTCTCCTCTCTTTGTAAGAATTAAATTACGAACTGCTCTCGATATTGCGGTTGTATTTTTAATCGCAATCAAATCATTGTTCAGAGGGTTAATCTGAAATGAGGCACTTAAGTCCTTAAATTCTGAACTAACCCTTGGGACTGGCACAATGATACAAGAATACTGTCTTTATTTAGACAGATATTTTCAATATTCGTTTAGTACTATCTGTTGAGCACCACAAGTACACTGATGATCAGGGTGAGAACAATCAGTTGTTTCAAAAAGTCCATCAGTGTTTACTTTTTTCTTTGTATTCTTTGGTGTAAGACTATCATTTGCAATCTCACGAAGCATATTGTTTTGATTATTTTCCATCTATGATAAATCCCCTACGGTGATAACCTTTATCTTCTATGTATCTGTATCCACTTGATTCTTCTAACTCTGGGATCTGTTGATCATCCCATACAGGAATAGCAATTGTATTATTGTATCTAAAGTTTGGGTTTCTTCTAAAGTGAACCTCAATTAACTTACCACCAATAAACTCACAGTTAATCCATTCATACTTATCTCCCACATCATTCAAGACCTCTGGGAACTCCACAGTCCTCTCTAAGGCCTCCCATTTAGTCCATTGGTAAAGTTCATCTTTACTGTCTCTAATACCTCTTACAACTAATTTTGATTGTTTGTTTTGATAATCAACTGAGATATGTTCTCCCTCAAATATCTCACACCAAAACTCTGCAGGATGTAAATGTTCTGTATCTTCCTTTATCTCTTCTATCTTACTATATCTACTCATACCCAGAATATTAAAGCATGGGCGAACAATATAAAAACCAGGGTTAGGAACTTCTAGTCCAGCTGGACCACAAGTATAACCTAACACCTGGCTTAGTTGTAATTTATTATAAACCCACAGATCTTCTGGTTGGATTGAATACCACTCCTCAGATACTGTGAGATGATAACTCACTTACCTTGACCTCTATACTTCTTCTTTGCACCATTACGAGAAGTGGCACTCAAGAGAGTATATTGTGAACGACCCTGACGGGACTTCTTTGGTTTTGCGGGAATATAGTTCCCATCTTTCATCATAGCCATAGTTAATTACCAGTTATAAAAAGTGTACGTTAATGTGATTAGATTACCCTAGTCTTTTCGTGTCCAACACGAATACGAGGATCACACCAAATATCAAATCCAGATTCAATTGCATCAAGACAGAATGAAACATCCTCTCCACACATATCTTGAACTGCACCTGATTCAAAGACTTGCATCTTAGGTGCAAACCATGGATAAGGCATTTTCTTTGTACCATCCTCATTGAAGTCCTCAAAGACTCCATGTTGAATCATTAACCAACCAAACCCTGCATAGTCAACAGTAAATGGCTTCTTACGTTTCTGAATACCATCAACCATCTCATGATTCATAACTCCACCATTACTACGGAAGTTATCTTCATCTAACCAGTGTGCAACAGAAGTAGTCTTACCATCCTCTGTACTATACCAACCAGATACGATCTCTTTCTCTTCACCTTCAGCATTCAATGCAAGATCACATAGTTGCCAAAACTTATTAGTGTCAAATACAATGTCACTATCGATCCATAACTGATAGTCATACTCCAACTTACCATCCCATGGAATCTGATCTGGTCCACGTAGTACATTGGCACCCAAACACTTACAACGTGCGAAGTTTACCATCGAAGAGTAGTCTTGACTAATCTGAATACTCATCCCATTTTGAACCATGTCGAAACATAGTTGAACAAAGTTCTTGAGATAGGTATAACTTACTCCACGACCAGGAAGACAGAAGACAATCTTCTTTCCCTTCATTCGTTCTTTAATCGCAACATAGTCCCATTCTTGAGTACTACTCTTACTCTTGGGTGTTGCTGCCTTTACTGTAAATCCTTTAGCCATGAAATAATGTCACTCCATTTCATTCATTATTATACTTTGGTATTTATTTGGTGTCAACCTGAATCAATCCATATTCATTCATCACTTCCCGAAAGATTTCTTTGAGTTCTTCCCGCTCTAAATCAGTAAATACATTCCTCGTCGCAGGTACAAAAGGTGCTGGTTCCTTTGACTCCTGAACGAAACATAACTCCTGTGACCCATCGACACTCATGTTTTGTGTACTCATCTTCATGATCCAATAACCTCCTTAATTAATACGAGCTCTCTTCGGTCGAGAACTCCGCCCCATAAACCTCTCTCATAAGATAAGTCATCCACAGAATAATCTGTATGCATAAACCCAACGAGCGTGTTCAGTAAACTCCATGACTCTTTGAACTTATCCTCTTCAAGATTATTCAATACACACTCATCCTTTAAGTAGATATGATAATACTTAGTTCTTGCCATATGCGCCTCCAACATCCTCCATAATATTTTGAGTATCTATATGTTTCATCTCCGAATCCTCATAGTTATTCAGTAGGGTCATCAACACTACCGCTACGGGTAATAAGATAATACCTCTGAGTATTCTGTAAATTAAACGAAACATTAATAATTAGCAAAAGTTTTGAGAGATCTTTCCGTATCACTACCGTTCCGTCTACGACAAGGAGGAAAGTGTCTCTCAGTTTAGTTGTGTACCCTACAAGTCTATCATAACTCCTGGGAATTTTTTTGTGTACCTTTGAATATCTTTTTGTTTTTTCATAGGGGGCCTCTAAAAATACCTGGGAGATTTTTTTAAGAGCATGATATCTATCGGCCGTTTTGGGTCCGTTGTAGGTTAGGGACTTAGGCGTTTTTATATA
>JGI24003J15210_10000628_pt1 | contig 15060 bp, 15 predicted proteins | sample LinPmetageLP28_FD_15210 | JGI IMG/M metagenome (IMG submission 15210)
CCAAAAGAAGAGGAGGCAAAGGAATTTACACCGAGTTATTTTCCAACACAATCTAGATCAGAAGTAACTGACACAGATATAAAGAAAGCAGAACAGAAGATTGATACAACGTTCCACAAAGGAACAGAAAGAAGATATATAGAAACTATGTGCCCACATTGTGGCCACGAATTTAATGTAGAGCAAGAATGAAAAACGGAAAGCATTTAATTATAGACGCATACGGATGCGATAAGGTAGCGTTGTGGGACGAAAGCATAATAAAACGTATGCTAATAGACGTGACTAAAATGATAGGCTTAAAACCCCTCTCTGACGCTTTAATATATAAAGTAGATGAATCAATGATTGAGAAAAAAGATACTGGCATTACTGGAGGCATTATCTTTATGGAGTCGCATTTCACTTTTCATTCATTCCCAGAACAAAATTATTTCTCAGCAGACATATATTCTTGTAAAGGGTTTGATCATTATGAAGTAATTGATTATATTGATGGTCAGTTTAAATCAAACAATATAAAAGAAACAGTAATTTTAAGAGGAACATCATTATGACAAAAGAACAATTTGAGTTATTTGTAACTGAACAGACTAAGTTTACCTTTGCTAAAACTATGGCTAATATTCCACATAGCTGGATAGTAAGAAACCACTATGACGATAGCACATTTCTTGCAGCTATGGAGTTTATCAGAGATAACGGATATCAAGAAAGATTTTATTCTAAAGTATATACATATTACAATGTAGGAGAACACAAGTATTGGGTAATGACAGACAAGCAAGGATTTAACGATAAAACGGCAATAATTAACAGAGCTAAAATATGAGTATTAAACAAATAGGAAAACACCGAGTATCTGAGAACGACATACAAAATGTTGATTTCAATAATTTATTAGAGGGTAAAAAAGCATATATACTTTACACCGATCCTCCTTGGGGAGATGGCAATATGAAGTATTGGTGTACATTAAACAAAAGACATACTGGCAAAGAGATCGAGGCTATGTCTTATAAGCAGCTAATACAAATAATTAGAGGCATTATAGTTAATAACGTAGATGGTTATGTATTCCTAGAAACTGGCAATAAATGGCTAGAGGAGACTAAAAACGATCTCAAGGATATTTTATTTAATGCAGAGACTTATTCCCTTAGATACAAGTCTGGAAGTAAGCTATTGACTAATCCAGTTATTGTAGGATCTACAAACCCTAATATTAAGTTGCCAGACCTATCAAGCCTTGAGGGTGCAATAGATGAGAAGAGTCTAGAGATAGCTATTCCATTACTTGCAAAAGAGGGAGAGATATTATTAGATCCTTGTTGTGGAATGGGCAACTCAGCTAGGAGTGCTATAAAGAATAAGATGGCATTCGTTGGCAACGAGTTTAATGCAAAGAGATTGCAAAAAACAATCAAGTCATTAGAGAAAGATGAAAATATATAGCAAGACTAATGTATTAACGGAAGCAGAAAATAGGATTAACAGACTATTTGACGAGTTTGAAAATGTAGTCGTTGGATTTTCTGGTGGCAAAGATAGTACAGTCTGCTTAAATCTCACATTAGACATTGCAGAAAAGAGAGGCAGATTACCTTTAAAAGTAGTATGGGTAGATCAAGAAGCAGAGTGGCAAGGAACGGCTGATTATTGTGAGTCAGTATTCGCTGACAAAAGAATAGAGCCTATGTGGTTTCAGATACCAATGAAATGGTACAATAACGTATCTTCATCGGAAAAGTATATACATATATGGGAGGAGGGCAAAAAACACATTAGAGAGCGTTCTAGTATATCCATAAAGGATAATGTATATTTAGACTTTGGTTTTCACGAATTATTTGAGCGTATTTTTAAAGTGCATTTTCCTAATCAAAAGTCTTGTTACATTTCTGGTGTAAGAACGGAGGAAAGCCCAAAAAGATTAATGAGCCTCACAAGTGGATTAACTTACAAGGATATTACTTGGGGTAAGATCTTAAACAGAAAACTTGAGCATTATACTTTTTACCCTATTTATGATTGGAGTTATTCTGATGTCTGGAAGTATATATTTGACAACAACATAGAATACAATAGAATCTATGACGAATTATTTAGGCAAGGGGTAGGGGTTACAAATATGAGGATATCTAACTTGCATCACGAAACGGCTATACAGAATTTATTACTGATACAAGAGATTGAACCAGACACTTGGAACAAGGTTGCAGAGAGAATAGATGGGGTTAATGCAGTTAAACACTTAAAGGACGAATCATTTAGATGTCCAGATAATTTACCTCATATGTTTAAGTCTTGGAAAGAATACGCATTTTTCTTACGTGACAAGTTAGCTGATGACGAAGATTTCATCAATAAGATGAATAAGATCATAAAAAATAGTGAGAAGTATATGATCACTAATCTTGTTTATGTAGATTTTTACAAGCAGATAATTAAGACGATCTTATCGCAAGACTTTGACTTTACAAAAATAACGAACTGGATGACTTCGCAATATTTTAATACAGTTAAAAAATACGTTGACGGAAAGATTACTAGACAAAACATAGAGATAAATAAGAAGTACAATAAATATATAAAAGAACTATTATAATGACTGATAATTTAAGCAAGGAACTAACTAAGGCATTAAGCATAGAAGATAACATAGAACTTATTGAAGAGATAAAAGAGATGTTACATAAAAACTCTGTTCTTAAAACTCAGCCAATAAACAGAATTAAATGGGCTAAGATCGAGGAGGTAACGCCAAACGATTACAACCCTAATTCAGTAGCTAAAAAAGAAATGGGGCTATTATATACGTCTATAAAGCAAGACGGATACACTCAGCCAATAGTTACTATTTACGATCCTAAAGAGAAAATGTATGTTATAGTTGACGGATTCCATAGGTACTATACTGCAAAGACTAATGAAGATATACTAGAAAGAAACAAGGGACGTATTCCGATCGTAGTAATTGACAAAGATATTAACGACAGAATGGCAAGTACAGTTAGACACAATAGAGCAAGAGGTATGCATAGCGTTACTGGTATGTCAAGTATGGTTTTCCAGATGCTAGAAAATGGTTGGAGCGATGAGGATATATGCAACGAGGTAGGATTAGGCATAGAGGAGCTTGTCAAATTAAAGCATATAACTGGTTTTTCTAAGCTATTTGAGGACGCAGAATATAATAAGGCTTGGGAGACTAAAAATCAAATCAAGTTAAAGATAAACTATAAGAAAGGGCAAGAGGGCAATGGACAAAAATAGACACATAAAAAAAGAGTCTCTGCTGAAATCCTTAGAACAAAGCCTTGGGGTAGTAACCGTGGCTTGTAGTCAAGCAGATATTCCGAGAAGCACTTACTATAAATGGCTAAATGAAGATGATGAATTTGCTAAACAAGTTAAGGAGATAGAGAATGTTGCACTAGACTTTGCAGAGAGTAAGCTACACGCTCAGATAGAAAGTAACAATACCTCTGCCACTATATTCTTTTTGAAAACAAAAGGGAAGAACAGAGGATATGTAGAGCGTACAGAGGTACAACAAGAAACAACCTACAAGAGCCTAGACATAAATATAATAGATACTGGCGTACCATTAGCGTCTAATGAGAAAGATATAGTTGATTAAGACCAGTCCACTATATCATAAAAACTATAAGTCTACTGCCGACGTAGTAGTGAATCAAGGAGGTACGTCCTCTGGTAAGACCTATGCTATTTTACAAGTATTATTTAGTAAGGCTATAAATGAGGTATGTACAATTACAATAGTAGGGCAAGATATACCTAATCTTAAGGTAGGTGCTGGAAGAGATGCAGAGGATATTGTAGTTGCTTCACCAGCAATAAAACAACAGATCGTATCCTTTCATATGTCAGATAGAGTCTTTACATTTAGGAATGGGTCTATAATCGAATTCAATAGCTATGACAACGAGCAAGATGCAAAGTCTGGTAAAAGAGATTATTTATTTGTTAACGAGGCTAATGGTATACCCTACAACGTATATGAGCAACTATATTTAAGGACAAGAAAACAGACTTTTATTGATTACAATCCAGATGCTAGTTTCTGGGTGCACGATAAGGTTATTCCTCTGTCAACTACTGAGCTAATAATATCTGATCATAGGCATAACCCTTTTCTCAGTAATAAGGTAAGGGAGAAAATAGAGGCTCTAAAGGACAAAGATATGGATCTATGGAAAGTATATGCTAGGGGCATTACTGGCAGAATAGAGGGTCTAGTATTAAGGAACTGGTACATAACTAAGGACGACTTTAGTGATAAAAAGCTTGTAGGATACGGAATGGATTTTGGTTTTGCTAATGATCCGTCAACGCTTATAGAGGTGCGTATGGAGGATGGAGAGCTATATGTCAAGGAATTATTGTATGAAACTGGATTAACTAATCAAGACATAAATAATAGAATGAGTATATTGGGGATAAGTAGAGGAACGTTAATTGTAGCTGATTCTGCCGAGCCTAAAAGTATTGAAGAGCTTAGAAGATTAGGTTGGACAATAGATGGCGTTAAAAAGGGCTCTGATAGCCTTATGTTTGGTTTAAATCTACTTAAAGGGTACAAGATAAATGTAGACGCAAATAGCTCTAATTTAATTAAGGAGCTTGAACAATATAAATGGAGAGTTAAAAAAACTGGGGAAACAATAAATACTCCAGTAGATAAATATAATCACGCAATAGATGCCTTAAGGTATTTAGTTATGCACAAATTTAGTAAAAAAGGATATGGACAATACGCAGTCATTTAAGATCTCGGTTAGGCAATACCAAGAAATCAACGGAATAGATGAGAGTTTATCATTAGTTGAGCAGAATATCTACGCAGTAGCAGCGATCAAGGATATCACATACGAGGAGGCATCTAAGATTAAGATGTCAGAATTCAAGAAAATAGTAGATCAGCTAAACGATTTCAATGTAAGGCTATTAGAGAAGCTAAGAATAAGAAACAAGATCTTTCTTAACGGAACAGAGTACCACATTGAGCATAAGCCAGATAAGCTAACTAGTGGACAACTACTAGACGTTATTAATGTAAGGAGTAAGAATCAAGGGGAGGCAGTAAAGGTAATGCACCTACTCCTAGCTGCTATGTGTAGACCTAGAGGCAAGGAATATGGTGACGACAATATAAACCTAGAGGAGAGGGCAAAGCTAATTCAAGAGGTAGATTTACCAGATGTATGGAATGTCTTTGTTTTTTTTTGGAATCTTTGGAACGATTACTTGAGCGATTCAGAGGACTCTTTGAGCAAGTGGATGAGGGAGACGTTGGAGATGACAAAAGAGATTTTGGACAACGATGGGGACTCTTTAGCGTAATAAAGGCTATGGCAGATTTACACAATATTAGTATTAACGAGTCTACTAAATTAGGTGCAATAGAATTCCTAAACTGGTGGGCATATATGGTAGAAAAAGAAGATTATGACAGATCAACAAAATAAATTATACGATAGTTTAACGGACTATTGGCAAAAGATAGTAGATGACCTAGTAAAATCGTTGTATGATGTAGGTAGGGTCGCTAGTGGAGCTACTGCTCAGAGTATAGGTGCTTTAAACCCTATGCCAATAACTTTTACCTCGACTGGATTTAAGGTGCAAATTAATATGCCTAAGTATTATCAGTTTATTGATGAGGGTGTAAGTGGAACAAAGAGGAATACTGGCATAAGTAGGTTTAAGTATAAAACTAAGCTGCCCAATATATCTGCTATTAGAAAGTTTATGGTCAATAGGGGTATAAACGATTTCTCTGACATTAAGTCAAAGAGAGGATATGCTCGAAAGAACACAACCTCTGGTAAGCGTAGGGATGCTGAGGAGATCAGAAAGTCTATTGCATTCGTAATAGCAAGGAGTATATTTGAAAATGGTGTAGAGCCTACAAATTTTTACTCTAATGTCATTAATGATCAAGAGTTAATAGACTTTGAGCGTCAATTATTCGTTGAATATCGCAAGTATATTGTAGGATTAATAAAAATAAATTAAAAAAAGTGTAGGATATTAAAATTATTGTATATATTTGTAATACAATTAACAACAATAAAGATGACAAGACAACAATTTTACGCAAAACACAGAGAAAGAACAGAGAATTTTGACACAGATAGCATTTTAATGCGAATAGTATCAACTCTATCAGATCTTCAGCACGTCAATAACTTTAGAGGTAACAATAAAAAGCAAGATATTAACGATATCTGTAATGCTCTAAAGGATTACATATTCGATTACAAAGACCTTATAACACTAGAGGAAGATATCAAAGAATTTATAAAATAAACAAAACAATGAACACACAAACAAAACAACAAACAAGAAAAGTAGGAGTTGCTGGAGGATTTATCAATCAGATGATGGGTAATAATAGATCAGAGCCAGTAGTTGGCAAGGGAGCTACAATACTACACTACTCAGATAGAGCAGCGTACGAAGTAATCGAAGTATCAAAAGACAAAATGAGCTGCATAATTAGAGCAATGGATTGCAAGAATGTAGGTAGGTGCTACGGAGATGAGCAATACGAATACAAGAGCGATCCAAATGGAGTAGAATTGCACTTAGAATGGAATACTAAAAAAGGATGCTGGGGTAAAATATGGTACACAATCGAAATAATCAAAGCCCTAATAAAAAAGTATGAGAAAGAACACGGATATGATTCTATGAGCATCCTACTTAAAGATCACGGACTTAATAATTATGATGAATTATATGAAGATCCAGAAGCAGATAATTTTCAACACCCAAAAAAGTTAATAAAAGGCTTAACAAAAGAATACAAGAATTTTAGCAAAGTATCAATCATATTTGGTATAATGGAAGAATATAGAGATCCGCACTTTTAAACCAAAACCTAAAACAATTAAACCTCCAGAGATGGGGGTTTTTTTATGACGTTAAATTTATATGTCAAATTTGGTATATATTAGTGTATGGCACTTACAATTCAAGATCAACCTATAACTAATATTCCAGAGCCAAGCTTTGCTCCAATAGAATACTTAGTCAGTAGCACAAGTACTGCTCAAAGTGGATTTAAAGTTATAGCGAGTTTGTTTACAGATCCTACTGGGACAAATACAAATATTGCTACTTTGCAACTTAATACTATTCCGTCAGCTACGCAAGTGGTTACTGACATCCAGAACATCATACAATCTTTCGTTACTAGCGAATATTCTGTTTTAGCTGGTGACACTACGGATATATCACAAAGTGCCTTAAAAGCGTTTAAAATAGCTTTTCAAGAATATTACTCTGGAGCTTTACAAGGTAGTGCAGTAAGTGGCAATACGTTTACTAGCTGGAACTCGTCACCTAAGTATATTGAATGGGCAGACTTATCTGGAGGATCTAAGGACTATTATAACTGGAGTATAGAGGATGCTAGTGCTGAAACAAATAAAGAGTTTCTAAACGGCTTTGAACAACAAGCCGAGTGGTTTAACTTGAGCAAAGCAAATAACTTCTTAAAGGTAAGATCAACACAGAAGTATCAATCCTCTTGGATTATGAGAGGAGGTCTTACTGACACATATAAAATATACCTACAAACGCTAGATAGTACATTCACAACTATTTTGTCAACCACAATGACTGCATCAAATACTGCTGGATTATATACACTTGATGTAGGTGCTTCAGAGGTAGCTTCTCATAGCTGGGGTACTACTCCAGTAATGACTAATGTAAAATATTATGCTCTTAGGATCTTAAACTTTACAGAGGACGTATGGGCTACAAAAACAATAATGTTTGAAATAGACGATTGTGAAAACACCTATACAGATTACGAGCTACATTGGTTAAACAGAAAAGGTGGATATGATAGCTTTATGTTTAGTGGCAAGTCTAATCAGACTACAAGCATAAATAAGAACTTTGCAAAGTACAATACTCGTACAATAGGAGCAAGTAGCATCACACATAATACCTATTCGCAACGCAAGAGGGCATTTAAAACGTCTCTAAGCGATTCTTACACATTAAACAGTAGATTATTAAAGGACTTTGAGGTTGAGGGCTTAGAGGATCTATTCTCATCACCAGAAGTTTACTGGAAAAACGATGCAAATTTCGTATCTGTGAATGTAACTAGCAATATATTTGAACACGCTAAAAGCGAAAATGGTCAAGTTTACTCTATGCAAGTTACAATGGAAGTAGATAATAGCGATACTAGGCAATGGTAATAGAGCATATAATAGCTGGGTACACGATACCACATAACGAGGGAGCGATCCCTTTGACAAAAGAAGCGTATGACGTAAATAACCCACAGAAACGTTTGACGGACTTTAGTAAGACGATCACAATACCAGAGAATAAAGTAGTTAATCAGATATTTGAACACGCCTTTGACGTTAATATTGATCTTCAGACGTTTAACCCTAATCTAAAAACTAGCTATCAGATAATCCAAGACGGAATAACTGCCATAGACGGCTATTGTCAGCTAAAAGCTATCTCTAATGTAGATGGATTAATCAATTACGAGATACAAGCTACTGGTAAAATAGGAGATTTGTTTGAAAAGATACGAGGCAAATATTTAACTGATCTAGATCTTAGCAGTTTAAATCATACTTGGAATAGAACTAATATACAAAATAGTTGGACTGCCACAATAGGACAAGGCTATGTATATCCTATGATTGATTTAGGAGGCAGAACAAGTTATGGTAACTGGGCATTAGAAGATTTTAAACCAGCAATATATGTTAAGCAATATATTGATACTATATTAACAGAGGCTGGATTTACTTATGATAGTACATTCTTTAATAGTGATTTATTTAAGCGTCTTATTGTGCCTTATGGTAGTGGTCAAATACTATTAGATAATGCAGATATATTGTGTAAAGAATTCAATGTACAAAGAACGAGCCTACAAACTATTGAGTGTCAAAATATTAATACACTATCAAATTTAGAAAATAGTATCGCTATATTTAATGACGATAGTAGCCTTTCTGCATATGAAAGCCGAGTTATTGCAGATGGTGGAGTTGTAGAGGCTCTAAGTTGTGCAGAGGCTGAGTTTAATTTCTCTGCTGACTATTATAATACTTGTACAAACGAGTATAGCTCTACTACTGGCAAGTATACTGCAACAGACCCAAATAGGATGTCTTTTCAAGGGTTATTAAATTTTGATTTATTATATACGCAATCAGTTTCTACTATAACAAGCAAACTAAATTACTTTCATCAAGGTACAAAGGTTTTACCATATAGTTTAAATGTTTATTTAGAGGGTTATTTAGTTGAAAAACTGAGTGGAATATTTACAATCGTAGATACTTTTAAATTTGATGTAACAGAGCCAATAAGAAACAACGCTCTAGGAAGCTCCACAACAATAGCAGTAGGAGAGCTGCCTTTTCAAACTGGAGAAATAAATGTACAAGCTGGTGCAGAATACTTTATAGCTTTTGGTGGACTATATTACAACGCTGCTGAATTAGAATTATATGGAACTCCCCCAATAAATAGAAGAGTAGTGCCAATTAGTGCATCAAATAGTGGTGATTTTAAAGTTTTATTACAAGCTAATTCTAATTTTGGAAGCAATTTATTAGAAACCGAGATTGGAATAGGAGACACTTTACAAACAAAATTTGTAATACCAAAAGAGATTAAACAATCAGATTTTTTTAGCAGTATTATTAAGCGTTTTAATTTATATCTTGAGTATGATATAATAGATCCTAACAAATTAATAATTGAAACAAGAGACGGATTCTTGACAGATGAGCGAGTTAATTTAGAGCATTTAGTTGATAGATCCAAGGAGTATAAAATAACTCCTTTAGGGGCTTTAAATTCTGGCAGATTTATATATAAAGATCAACTAGATAAGGATTATCATAATGACCTATATAACAAGGCTAATAATGAGGTTTATGGAGAAGTAACTATTGACATACAAAATGACTTTATAGATTCTGACAAAAACATTACTACAATATTTGCTCCAACTCCATTAAGAAGCATCCCAAATGTAGGTAGGATAATATCTTCAATGGTATTTGTTAATCAACAAAATCAACAAGTAGATGCAACTGCTAAAATAAGGTTATTATACTGGGGTGGATTATTAGACCCTAAAGATGCTTGGAGTTTTGCTGGAGCTTTGCATTTAACGTATCCTTATGCTGGACACTTAGATAATCCTTTTAACCCTACCTTTGATTTAAACTGGTTTGTGCCTAAACAACTATATTATGATTTCAGTTACGGAAATAAATTTAATCTGTCTTATAGCAACAATAATTGTTACAATGTATATTGGAAAAAATATATAGAGGAGATTACTGACAAAAATAGCAAGATACTTGAGTGCAATCTAGCCTTAAGACCTTACGATTACAATGAACTTGATTTTAGAAAAAATTACTATATAGATGGATCTTATTGGAGGTTGCTAAAAGTAACCGATTTTGATGCATTATCTGGACAAACTACAAAATGCACATTCTTAAAAGTAGAGCCAAAGAATGTATTTAGCCCAGAAGTTAAGCCAGTAAGAGGAGGACAAGACGATTTTGCAGATGATACGCCAATACCAACTGGAGATATGCTGAGAAGTCCTAATAATAATAGTGGTACTGGTCAAGATAGCTTACAATTTGGCGATAGCGTAAAAGGTGGGACAAGATCAATTATAGCATCTGAAAATATTAATCAAGGTTTAAGCTCTAAAAATGCTTTGATAGTAGGCAGCGATTATAGCGAGGCTATGGCTGATAATGTTATGATTGTAAATAGTCCTTTTATTAATGTAGCAAGACCTAATGAGGCTTATATTAATGGCTTATTTGTAGAGAAACTCACAAGTATAGTACTGGATTACGATATACTAACTAATCTTGAATTAGAAATGCCAGTATTGCCTCCTTTGCCAGATGATGAATTTTACGAAGTGACAAGAGGTTATGTTAGGTTAGACGGAAACGCTGCAACTGGCGGAAGTCATCAAGTAGATATAGTTACAGACGATGCTTCAGAGCATTTATTAGCTAAGATTGCAAGTGCATTTTTTAATACGGATAACAATACAGACCTTATTGAAGTAATTGCACATAATACAACCCCTATTCACTTTGGTAGTGGGCTTAAAATAACGACTAATTCAGCAATGACTTTTGATGCTGGAACTCAATTAATAATAAACTTAGTGTACCGAATAATTAAATTATAATGGCAGATAAAAAAGTAGCATTTGAAATGGCGATCAATCTCAAGAAAGGAGATATGACGATAGAGGAACTTAATGCCCAGCTAGAAGAGGCTAAAAAATTACTTGAAGATGTAGAAGATACTGGCAGTGATGAATTTAAAGCATTAAGTCAAGTGGTTACAGATACCGAAAAGTCTATTGAGGATATGAATGGCGAGTTAAAAAAGACTAAAAAAGGTTTTGAAGATACTGCCGATGCTCAGAAGGAAGCTGGTAAAATGAGTAAATTATTCTCTAAAGGATTAAAAGCCGTTGGAGTTGGTCTTAAAGCATTAGGAATAGGAATTGTAGTTGGTGCTATTAAGTTATTTTATGACGCTATTTCTAAGAATCAGCGAATAATGGATGCACTTAGTACGGCTTTAGGTACTATTGGCGTATTGTTTGAGAAACTCTTTGGGGTCGTATTCGATACTTTCGATGCAGTATCTAAAGCAACTAAAGGCTTTAGTGGATTAACTGCCGTTATGAAAGGGTTAATTACAATAGGATTGACACCTATAAAACTACTATTTAGTAGCATAGTATTAACAATAAAAAAAGCTCAACTAGCTTGGGAGCAGTCTTTTTTTGGTGGGAAAGATCCAGAAACAATTAAAAAATTAACAAAAGACGTAGCAGATACACAAAAAGAAATAAAAGAAACTGGTGAGGAAGCAGTCAAAGCTGGTAAAAGTGTAGTCGATAATATGGGCAAAGCAGTTACTGAAGTAGGTAGCGTTGTCGGAGGAGTTGTCGAGGGCGTTCAAGAGATTACAGTTAAAGGTGCTTTTGAGATAGCCAAAGCAAATACAGAACTTAAAAACTCAGCAGCGATTGCAGAAGCTCAACAAACATTATTAGTCGAGAAATACGACAGACAAGCAGAGAAGTTAAGACAGACTAGAGACGAAGAGCGTAATAGTATTGCAGAACGTAAGAAAGCAAATGATGAGTTGCTTAATGTTTTAGATGAGCAAGAAAAGGCTATGATTTCTCAAGCTAATTTACAAGTAGCAGCTGCTCAAGCTGCCGTAAACGAGAACGATAATACAGAAAATCAAATAGCATTAATTCAAGCTCTCGCAAATAAGCAAGGAGTTTTAGCACAAGTTGAGGGTATTAGGTCTGAACAAAAAGCACAAGACCTGGCTTTGGACAGAGAGCAAATGGAACTAACAAAATCTATTTCTGATTCTGAAGCAGAATTATCATATCAAAGGGAATTATTTAATGCACAACAAATAAAAGATAAACTAGAACAAGCTGAAAAAATAGTAGAGATTGAGGAGAAACGTCAACAAGATGAAATGCTTAGGCTAGAAACTATTGTTGAACAAGCTAAACAAGGTACTCAAGCTGAAGTAGACGCACTTAATGCATTAGACGCTTTTAGAGAGGAAAGCAGACAAAAGAATATAGAAGCAAATAACGCAGTATTAGAGGCTACAATAGCAGCGAATGTAGAAGCAGATAAAAAGATAGAGGATAATAAAAAGAAATCAGAAGAAAAGAAAAAAGAACTTGCTCAAGCTGCATTAGGTGCAGTAGTTAATATAGCAAATGCATTAGCTGCTGGAAACGAAAAGGATCAGAAAAAAGCGTTCCTAATTAATAAGGCAGTCAGTTTAGGACAAGCTATTCAGAATACTGCAACTGGTGTTACTAAGGCTTTTGGTCAAGGTGGTGTTGCTGGTTTTGTTACTGGTGGATTAGTAGCAGCTGCTGGTGCAGCTCAGATCGCTACTATTGCAAAGACTAAATTTCAAGGAGGGGGGCAAGGAGTTGAAGAGCCTAGCACTTCACAAGTTAGCCAAGCTCTTGGTGGTGGATTAGCTGGATTACAACCTAGAGGATTTACAAGCCCAATAATAGATACAGACGTACAGACTACAAAAGTAATTGTAACAGAAACGGATATTAGAAGCGTATCTCGTAATGTGGATGGCGTTTATAGTAGAGCCACCGTAGTGCAATAGATTTCCTCTTTTTGCCACAATAGGTATATATAAATAGATGGACTTGCCATTTATAGAATTTAAACTAACAGAAGAAGTTGAGGGACTGCAAGCGATAGCTCTAGTTGATAGCCCAGCAATAGGCTTAAACTATCAAGCTTTTGCACCTCACAAATTTGAAGTAATTAACGAAGAGAAGCGTATTGTAATGGGAGCAGCGATGATCCCAGACCTACCTATATACAGAAGAGATGAAAGGGGAGAGTATTACGCAATCTTTAAAAAAGAGACGATCAAAGCACTCGTACAAAAGCTATTCAAAGAGAATAAGCATAATGTATTTAACGAGCAACACAACGCATTTAAGATATTAGATGATGTTTATATATATCAGAGCTTTATAACTGACGCAGAGCTTGGCATTTCAGCCCCCTCTGGTTTTGAGAATGTAGCTGACGGAACTTGGTTTATCGCAGCTAAAGTAGAAAATGATGAAGCGTGGGCGAAGGTTAAAAAAGAGGGTATATTGAATGGGTTTAGTGTTGAGGGTGTTTTCGATCTTGAGCCGTATAAATTTAAAAAAATGAATAAATTAAACTTAGAGAGTGTTATAAGCACTTTAAAATCTGTATTTGCAGACGCTGAAGTAGAGGAAACTACTGAGGATAACTTTGCAGAGTCTACATTAGTAGACGGAACAATCGTTAAATGGGAAGGTGAATTAGCTGATGGAACTGCTTTAGTAGTGGTTATGCCAGAGGGCGAAGTTGCTGCACCAGACGGAATTCACGAATTAACTGACGGAACTATCGTTGAAACTGCTGGAGGTCTTGTTGTAAATATTGAGGCTGATTCAGATCAAGGAAAGGACAAGAAGAAAAAAAAGGATGACGAAATGTATGATAATGAGTTTACTTCTGAGGAGTTAAACGCATTAATTGAGAAAGCTATGGCACAATATGCTGAGGCTTTCACTGCATCTCTTGAACTTATTAAGTCTGAGAACGATACCTTGAAAACAGAATTAGCTGAGATTAAGTCTGCAAAAGAGGAGTTAAAAAATGAGTTTTCTGCTACACTCAACAAAGTAGGAGAGGAATTAGAAGAGATTGTTAAGGCAGAGCCTTCAACGGCTTCTAAACCACAAGAATTTAAAGCACTAACTAGAGCAGAAAGAGCTGCAAAAATGGGTGCAATTATAAGAGCAAATAAATAAATAAAATAATAATATGAGTTTTGATGTATCAACGTTGACTAATTATGTTAACGAACAATCGACAGACCTAATCTCAAGACTATACTTTGAGAAGACGTCAAGCGACTACTTCACGCTGCAATCTGGAGTAAAGAAAACTGATGCTTTGCATCTATTAGCAGTTACTGCATTCCCACAAGACGGATCTGGATGTTCAGCTACTGCTTCTGGAGATGTAACTTTTACTGACAGAAACTTAACAGTAGGACAAATTACATACTACTCTGGTTTTTGTATGAAAGACCTTATCCCTAAGTACACTCAAATCTTGCTTAGAGCTGGAAACGGAGAGACTGAAGATATGGCTTTTGAAGCAGAGGTTGCTGAGTCTGTAATAAAGACTATTATGGAGCATAACGAGGTTGCTGACTGGCAAGGCGATACTACTTCTGCAAATGTTTACCTAAACAAGTACGATGGTCTTAATAAGATTATTGACGCTGCTACTGGAGTTGTTGCTGGTAACACTTCTTCTGCTACTGCAATCACTTCTGGTGCTGCTGGTAACGTAGACGGATTAATTACAGATATTTGNAATGCTCGTCCAGCTAAAGTAAAAGCAGCTGCTA
>JGI24003J15210_10000631_pt1 | contig 15033 bp, 11 predicted proteins | sample LinPmetageLP28_FD_15210 | JGI IMG/M metagenome (IMG submission 15210)
AGACAACTAGAACAACAAGCCAATATTGCTGCGTTACAGGCAGCCGAGTCAGAAGAAGCCGCTAAACGTACCAATGCTGCAACAATTTCTTCACAAGCATTAGGTGGAGTTTTTAATTTGACCGGCACAGAAATGACTCTTGACGCGGCTATGGAAAGACAAGATAAGACTTTAGCTGCAGATAGAGAAAATTTGGAAACGCGATTAGTTAGTACAGAGGGTATGTTCGATAAAGGACAAACTCAAGAACTTAAAATCTTCAGAGAAGGTTCTGATAATAGATTTAAAGAAATAGATGTTAGGTTTAAAAATGCGAAAGAAATGACCAGCATAGATCAAACTAATCGGGAAATTATTTTAGGGATTCAAAATGATCTTACTAAAGAAATAAATGCTAGTAATCAAGCTCACGAAAAGTTTTTACAGAATAATAGGCAGGGTTGGCAATCAGGCGAAAATTCTTTAGATAGGGGACAAAAACAACAAATTATTGATTTAAACAGGGAGGAGTATGAGGACCTTAAATCGCGTCGTCCTGACAACGCCCCGGTAACTATTTTAGATGTCCTTATGGATGAAAACATAGGCATGGGAGATTATCTACAAGGTAAATCAGATCAAGACGTACTTCTTGACTTGGACAGGAACACTCAGTTTTTAAAATCAAACTTAGCAAAAACCGCATTTAACAACAGTGAAAATCAACGCGGTATTGATAACTACATAAACAGCGTTAAACTGGGCCTTGACTCTTATCAAGTTAAATCTAGAGAAAACTTAGCGTATCTTGGAATGTTTGCCGATCAACAAGCACAAGCATTGGCTGCGAGTGCACGATCACAAGGACAGTTTGGTAGCGCAAGACATCAAATGGCTACAATAAGTGATCCGATAATTTTGCAAGCGTACGCTGAAGGCGCAAGCCTACCTTACGTAGATAACATCTTTTCTCAAATGTTTACGCCAAGACAAAATGCACAAGGAGAGTACGTAGTGCCTAACATTCCTTCAATGCTTTTAGATGTTGGTCAACAACGTAGAGATAAAGATATGGTTTCTTTCTTAGACGGTCTACAAGGTTATGCGAAAGGTGGTGAAATAAAACACATGGCAAACGGTGGTGATCCAAGAGGTTTGTTTAATCCTTTAACTCAAACTTATTTTACCCCTAAAGAAAAAGAACAACCCATCACGTTCGACGAACCAATCATATCTGATTTAGAGGGACTAGATATTACTAAGGGAACGGGTTCTGATGCTTTTTTAAAACAAGCCGTAAATAAAATTTCGACAGCCCTTTTTACTGAAAACGCACCTTACGAAGAAACAGAAGAAGCCGTTAGAACTTTAGACAGTTTTACTCAAATTGCACTTACTCGAGCATTGGGTTCATTAGCAGGTAGAGAAAACAGAGAACTGCAAGAACGTTTGGCTAAACTGCAAGTACCCGCGGCTGAGTTTTTTTACAACGACAGCGAAGCACTAGCACAATTTAGAGCGTCAAGTCGCGTTATGGACTTTGCTATTCGGGAACAACAATCAGTTATGCAAGGCCCTGGACTAACTCGTACGGAAAGAAACAAAGCTAAAAAAGATTTAGGTTCTTTACAAAGTATAAAAACCGAATACGATAATTTAGCTAATATTTATTCAAGAAAACTTGAAGGCGACACAGAAGCTGTTTCTTCACAACTGGATCAATTTTTTAACTAATGGTTAGAAAAGTAGACAATTTTGATTTACGCGGAGCGTTTAATTACCTTGTAGAAAATCAAGACGAAGGTGGTATGGGTTTAACTCGCCCGCAAGCTGAGAGTCAAATAGCCCAGCGTTTAGCAAAAGAAACTGATTTTGATTACACCGCGGCTACCGAAGCTGGTTTTAATAACGAACAAATTATATCTAAATTAACCGGTATTGAAAAACAAGGTTTCTTACCTGCTGTTGCAGAGGGCACGGCCCGCGGAGCAATAAGTGCGGTACCATCAGCACTTACTTTTATCCCTGGGGTTAAAGTAGGAGCCACATTGGGTACGCCATTAGGTCCAGCAGGTATAATTGGTGGCGGTATTGTAGGTGGTATTGCCTTGCCTTTAGCTACCTCTTTGGTCGATCAATACGTAGGTTTATCTAAAGGCGTCGGTGATTTTTTACTGGGCGAAGAAGAACCCGTACTGCCTTCCGATCAACCTTATCGAGAAGCCGGTAGGTTAACCGGTTCCTTACTTACTTTTAGTGGTGCTATACGCCGTGGTTTGGCTAAATCTGCAATAGGGGATGTGCCTACAGGACAGGCCGGAGCAACTTTAGTTGATACTGGAGCAGACTTTGGGTCTAAAAAAATATTAGCTAACTTACGTAAATACGATCCTGATGCAAAAACTCCGTTGAGTTTAAAAGCATTACAGGGCACAGAAAACTTAGCTACCAAAATGGCAACCAGAGCCCGCGGGTCAAAAAGAGATTATTACTTAAAACAAGAAATTCCTATTGCAATAGGTGCCGGTGTCGGTGCTGGATTAGCTGAACGAATTGATCCGGGGGATGCAGTAACTTCCTTTTTTTCATCGTTAGGTGGCCTTTAGTCGTCCCTGTCTCACCGCTTACAAAAATTGTCTCAGGCGCCGCGGCTAAATCTGCACAAGCAGGTCAAGCTTTACGGCACCCGGTAGAAACTTTAAAATCCATTAGTTTTAATTTAAAAAACAAAGCTGAAAGTAAAGCTAGAAACGATTTAGTAAAAATTTATGACGAATTAGGAAAAACTTTAGAAGCTCCGGGTAGAGCTAAAGCTTCTGTAGATGGCGTTCCTTATGACCCATTGATACATAGCCCGGAAGTTGACTTTACAAAAATAAGCGGTCAAGGTGCGGCTAATCTAATGCAAAAGGGCCGTGAAGTATATGGTGACCTTGTGCCTGGGGTAGAAGAATTTCTTGCACCAGGGAACATACCTATAAATCCTAACACCCCTGGGTTTGAAGCTTTGTTGCCTGTGTTTCGTGTGCAAGCGGAAGCAATGGCTAAAGACCCTAAGTTAAAAGAGTTAGTAAGTAATGCAACACAAGAAGCGGTAGCTTTGTCAGCAAAAATGCTTCAAAGTTCTATAGAGCTCAAAGACCCTAGTTTAATAGCGGCACACGCAGAGTCTTTTCAAAAAGCACAAGAACAATTTATTGGTGAATTTTTACATAACAAGTTTAAAGTAATAGCAGAAACTTTAGACAAAGCGGAAGCTAAAGGCACGCTAGAACCGGGAGAAGGCAGTAAAATAATTGTTAGAGAAATTGATAAATTACGTAATATAGCGGGTGACATAGGAAATCGTTTATACGATGCTGAATTAATAGATTATTTAGCAGCGGTAAAACCTAAAAATCTCGTAACTACTTTGAACGAATTAGAAAATATGGCTCAATTACAAGGGCGTTTAAGACCTGCTGACATAAAAAGTTCAGAGGGTAAACAAATTCTTGAGTTGATTGACGAGGTTAAATCCAATATTCCAAAAGCAGACCCCACGCTTCAAAGGCCACCTAAAGCGGAAAGCCGAGATAAATTTCGATTTGACCTTCCAACAGAGGACTTAACGCTACGTCGAAACGAACCCGATATAATAAAATTCTTATTAAATCAAAATCGTGATAGTGGTGGAACACTATCTGAAGAACAATTGGTAAAAATGAACGATAATGAATTTTTCATATTGTTATCTAAATTACAAAATGGCTCTGCCGTAACAAAAAGAAAAAGCACAGCTATTCCCGCTGTTTTAAAACCGGGTAAAGAACCCTTTGTTCTTAAAATAAAAAGTCTTGTTAAAAACATTGATCCTGATTTTAGTGAAATGAGCGAACTTGTTGCTGCTATGGGGGATGACGCAAAAGTTTCTCGTCGAGGTAGAGGTTCGTACGGTCAAAGAATCGGTAAAGAGATGTTGCCGTCAGCTAGAATGAAAAAGGGTGGTGAAACAAGTTTAGACGGTCTTATCGAGCGAGCTATAGAAGCGGGTTATTTTCCTGGAGAAACTACAGCAACGCTTGGAGCTAATCGTTTTTTAGAAGCTATAGAAAATAACATAACACTTCCGGACGACGTAGGTAAATTAACAGAATATCAACAAAAAGTAGCTACGGCCGATAGATTTGAACAAGCTTTAGATCAAGCGGGTATAGCAACAAAAGAAATTCGTGGTATGTCTGAGGGGGATTTAGCTAACTTAGTTGATGATATAGAAAGCAATATGTTACCGCCAAAAGAAATGAGAGAACAAATCAGTGGATTTCCTAAAGATATGCCGATTGCAGAACGTAGGCGTTTGGTGCTAGAGCAAGAGAAAACTGCTTCCCGGTTATCTGCTAACCAAATAACATATGACCCCGATACGCCATTACAGGTTATGACGGTTGGTGATGCAATTAGGATTCGTTCTTTAGTAGGGGAAAGAGTAAGAGAATTAGCAAAAGATGATAAAGGGCGTAGTGAACAAAGAATATTAAAACTACTTGATAAAGCTATTTTAAAAGATTTATCTGATCCGGATTTGACTGGACCAGCAGAGGCTTTAGTTATAGCAAACACGTTTACTAAAGCAAAAAATGACGTATTTTCTCGCACGTTAGGCGGTGAAATGGCTAACAAATTAAAATACTCGGACCCTAATGTATTTACAGAAAACCTTCTTGCTACAAGCCGGCCTAATGAACTAGGAAACAGAATTACCGGATTACAGAAATTTGGAAGTTTTTTTGAAGAACAGGCTACAGCATTAAAAAATGTAGACGATCCGACGCTAACCGAACTTATAGAAAGTACAATACCTATTTCTCAAAATTCTGCTAAAACCATAGAAAACAGTATGGTTGAGGTTGTTAGGGGTATGTTAATAAACGGCGTTATTGAACCCAAACCGCAGAGCACGCTTGTTCCAAGAGACATAAAAGCAGCATTACCTGGAGAATTTGATGCAGATCAATTAGTGGTAAATACTACGAAACTTAAAACTTTTATAAATAAATATAAAGTTGCTGCCGATCAAAACCCTATGATAAAAGAATTGTTTGACGACATGAGCGATCCGGTTGCAGCCCAACAAGTTCTTAAAGGTTTTAAAAGCGGTAAGGGTATACCTGAAGAAAAAATACCCACAATGCAAGAAAGAATAGCTGAGAAAAACGCTTTGAGTGATATTCTTGGCGTGGATAGTCCTACTTACGCAATAACTCAAATTTTAGAAAGCAGGGAACCATTAACTAAGTTAAACAATCTTATAAAACAAGTTAACTTGATGAAAACTTCAGATATACCAGTAATGTATGAAGGTAAAAAAGTGCCGGCAAAAGAAGTATTTGAACCCGCAATTAACGGTTTAATGAACTCTTTCTTACAAGTTGCTCGAGAAGCAAGTTACGTACCTAAAAAAGAAATTTATGGGGCTGGCTCTGAACCTATTAGTTATTATGACGCAAAAATATTTCGTCAAGTTTTCTTTGAAACCGGCGAAGTTTTTCCAGCGATGCAAGATTTACCACCGCTTGCAAATACTTTATTAAAACAAGGCATTATTAATAAAGCTAAATACACGCAAATAAAAGACGTAACAGAAAGCATGGAGCGTATGCAAAACCAACAGATGTTTATGGAACGTTTACCTGCTATGGCNGAAGAANAACCTAACGTTTTAAAACGTTTTGCTATGCGATTTTTTGGTGCTCAAGTAGGGTCAAGATTAGGTACTATGGCAGGCGGTAGAGGCACAATACAAATCCCAGGGTTTGCGGCGGGTGTTGCTGAAGATTTAATGTCAAAAGCTCCTAGCACGTTTTTTATATCTTACATGGGCGAGTTGTTTCAACCGGGTGGTTACACAAAACTAGAAGAAATGTTAGAAGCAACGGCAGAAGAAACAATAAGAAGACAGGCGGGTGCAGATTACGGCTTTAGTAGAACGCCTTTATTGGATTCGCCACTAGCCGCCGCTATTCCGGTAGAAGCAGTTACTCGAGAGAGAGAAGAGCAGAGAGCGATTACACCCCCACCACCAGCTCAACCTATATCGCAAGCATCGCCTTCGGTAAATCCAATGCAAGGCGGTAATCAAAGAGCACGCTACGCGGCTATGTTCCCGCTCGATCCGGCTTCCTCACTTATTAGAGAAAGACAAGCACAGGGCATAGGTAGTTTACCTAGACCTTAAATTAACCAATCTCGACCTTCTTCACCTAAAACTTCTTGAGCTATACTAATTTTACTTTTTAAAGCTTGAAGTATTTTTTCATCTACCGTGTTAGGGCTAATTAAATCTACATACAGAACGTGCCTGTCTTGACCGATACGGTGGGCCCTGTCTTCAGATTGAATGCGCGTTTCTAAATCGTAGCTGTTGTTCCAATAGATGACGTTAGTAGCGGCAGTTAAAGTCAAACCATACCCGCCTGTCTTGGGATTACCTACAAAAAATCGTAAGGGGTGTTCTTTCTTTTGAAAATCTTTTACTATTTTCTGGCGTTTGTCTTGCGGCGTAGCCCCATAAAATGCTTCGGCACTGTCTTCACCGTAACGCTCGCGTAACTTGGTTACAATACGCTCTAAGTCATACACCCAGGTAGCCCAGATAATTACTTTCCCGGACATCTCATCAATAGTGTTAAACAATTCGTCTAAACGTTTGTTGGGTATCTCTTGTATGGTGCCATCGTCCATTTTTAAATGACCGCAACAAATTTCTTGTAAACGCATTATTTGGGTTAAGACACTGGCTGTAGTGGATAGCTCGCCCTTTTCTAAACGGGCTAGGGCTAGTTTTTTCATCTGCACGTAAGCCGTTAACTGTTCTTTAGTTAACGGTACGCGCCTACTGGTGTAGATTTTGTCGGGTAAGTCCAAGCAGTCTTCTTTGAGAACTCTTGCGCTGAACTTCTCAAGCTTATCATGTAATTCATCTAAACGTTGGTATCCCGTAATTTCTTGAAAGCTTTTTACTCCCATCATCCGTCGTCGAACAATAGCGTATCGTGCTTGATAAGCAAAAAAACTTTTAAAATTCAATAGCTTTGGGCTAAGAAAATTACATTGACTAAACAAATCCATAGGGTTTTTTGTAATAGGCGAACCGGTTAGAATACGTTTGTACTTGGCTAAACCTGCGGCTTTTAAAGCGTTTTTAGTACGCATGGCTTTACGATTCTTAATGGCCGTGCTTTCGTCCATAATAAATAAATTATTTGGATTCATCTTTAAAAACTTGAATGCACTAGATGCACCTTTAATAGTAGACAAGGCTTCGACATTCATTGCTAGTATATGTAAATCGTCATGTTTTGGGTCAGCTAACTCGGTTAACGCTTCGCGGAACTTCTTCGTAATGTTCGGCTGCCATTGAACTATTTTGTAGTTTATTCGGTCAGGCAAGTGCTGCGGGATTTCTTTTTCTACCCAGTTTGCATAGACGCCTTTTGGCGCAACAATCAGAACTGTGTTGATGCTTTTAGCTTCATACAAGGCGGCTAACGAGTCGATAGCGATCTTTGTTTTACCTGTACCCATTTCTAAAAAAAGGGCGTACTGACGAGCTTTCCAAGAGTTTTCAAATATTTCTTTTTGATGTTTATAGGGTTCTGTTTTATAGACGTACATTTTTTTTCATCCTCGCTGTTGACGTATATAATGATATGCGATATAAATGTATTTGTCTAGGGATGCAAAACATCTCTCAATTCACGAACCACGGAGCAAGAAAAATGGAAGAAGACTTTCTGTCGCAGTTAGAATCAGACGCAACCGCAAACGATTCAAGAACACCTAGAGATAAAGAACTTAGCAAAGTAGCTAGTATTGCTAAAAAAATCCAAGAGAAAGAAAACTTACTTGCTGATTTAGAAAAATCACAAAAAGCATTGAAAGCAGAACTTTTAAAGCTCACTGATGAAGACTTACCGGCCATGTTACAAGAGTTAGGGCTGTCTGGTTTTACATTGGAGGATGGTTCATCCATAGCAATTAAACCCACCTACGGTGCTCACATTAAAGTTAGTAATCGTGAGGAAGCTTTTGAATGGCTTCGTAAAAATGACTTTGGTGATTTAATTAAAAATGTAGTGAGTTGTACTTTTGGGCGAGGCGAAGACAACACAGCCGTAGATTTTATGGCTGTTGCAGAACGAAATGGCTTTACTCCTCAACAGAAAACAGATGTTCATTCTCAGACACTCAAGGCGTGGGTTAGGGAGCGTGTAGAAAACGGTGAAAGTTTTCCTATGGAGCTCTTTGGCGCATATATCGGACAACGTGCAACAATTAAGAGGAAATAAGCATGTCAAGTAATGTATCGAANAAGAANGAAAGTAATGTGGTTGAATTTGACGCATCAATTTTTGAAGCAGATGCCGGCAAAGGTTTAGAAAACATAGGTCAAGACGATCTAGCCCTACCTTTTATCAAAATATTGAGTGGTTTAGACTCGGTATTAGATGACTTGGAAGAAGCTAGGAAGGGTGATATTTACAACACCGTGTCGAGTCAAATTTATAAGGGCAAGCAAGGAATACAAGTTGTTCCATGCTCTTATCAAAGACGCTTTATTGAATGGGCACCTCGGGGCAGTGGGACCGGCGCACCTTTAAACATTTTTACCCCTGAAAACGAGTTACCTAAAACAGAACGATCGCCGGATGACAATCGCGAATATGTTGTGGGTGGTGAGGGTAGTTATTTAGAGGAAACACACCAACATTTTGTGGTAATCATAGAAGAAGATGGCTCAACAAGCACGGCTTTGATTGCTATGAAATCAACGCAGTTAAAGAAGAGTCGTAAATGGAACTCGATGATTGCGTCGCGTAGTTTAGTCGGTAAAAACGGGCCTTTTACACCGCCTCGTTATTCGCATGTCTACCTACTCAAAACTGTCAGTGAGGAAAACTCCAAAGGCAGTTGGCATGGTTGGGACATTTCTTTAGTCAGTCAAGTACAAGACATGGGTCTTTATGGCGCGGCTAAAGCATTTGCCGAATCAATCAGCACGGGTGATGTTGAAGTTAAACATCAACAGGATGGAAGCGGCAGTAAAGATAACGCTCCTTTTTAAGTAACTAAGGAAGGACGGTAGTAGTGCCGTCCTTCAAGGGAGCCTTATGTCTTATCACAAACAATTTTCATCTATCTTTGATGGCTTGCGTGTCGCTTATGGCACATACAAAATTGATAAGAAACAATTAAACGGTAAAAGTACAGGTAAAGCGGGCGTAGTACGCGAAGAACGCACCCCGGAACTTTGGGAAGGTCATCTATCCGGCAAAGGACGTTCTGTTGGGATCATACCAATCAACGAAGAAAACAACTGTAAGTGGGGTTGTGTTGACATAGATGAATATAACTTCGATCACAAAGCATTAATACAGAAAATACGTACGTTAAAGCTGCCTCTGGTAGTCTGTCGTTCCAAATCAGGCGGGGCTCATGTATTTATATTTACTTCTGAATGGGTCACTGCCAAAAGTATTCAAGAAGCATTGAGGCACGTAGCTTCTTTGCTAGGTTATGGCGAATCAGAAATATTCCCAAAACAAATAAAATTAAATTTAGAACGCGGCGACGTAGGTAATTTTCTTAATACTCCCTACTTTGACCACGAAAACGGGTTACGTTACGCTATCAAAGATGACGGCTCGGCGGCAACGCTAGAAGAATTTTTTGAGTTGCATAAAGAGTATGCTTGCACGCCGGAACAAATGGCGGCAATTTTAGTAGAAAAAACCGAAGTTGCACAAGCGGTAAGCAACGGGCCACCTTGTTTACAAGTGCTGTGTCGAGATAAAATTTCAGAGGGTGGGCGGAACAATGGGTTATTTAACATTGGCGTTTATTTACGCAAAGCTTACCCGGACTCCTGGGAAACGGAAATACTAAACTACAACATGCAATATCTGGACCCGCCGTTACCTTTAAACGAAGTTAACGTGGTTGCCAAGCAGTTACAGAAAAAAGAATACGCATATAAATGTAAGGATGCACCGATAAACTCTTATTGTAATGCTGAGTTATGCAAAACACGTAAGTTCGGTATAGATGCGGCTATCTCGGGTGTGCTTATTGCAAACCTAAGAAAGTATAATTCACAACCGCCTGTTTGGTTTTTAGACGTCAATGGCGAGCCCTTAGAGTTAGACACCGAAGGTTTAATGAATCAAATTACTTTTCAACGTTCGTGCGTAGAGCAGTTAAACTTTATGCCACGAAGCGTAACTAAGCCTTTATGGGAAGGGCGTATCAACACGTTACTGGACGATATGACACAGAACGAAGGCAGCATTGTAGAAGTGAGTGCAGACGCTAGTGTTAACGGACGTTTTTATGCGTTTTTAGAAGAATTTTGTAGTTCACTACAACAAGCGCAAGATCGGGAAGAAATACTTTTAAGACGTCCGTATACGGATGAAAAACAAGATAAGACATTTTTTAGGTTGGTTGATTTAGAGAACCATTTAACTAAAGCTAATTTTAAAAATTACCGTACGCATCAGATAGCTCAACGTTTACGAGATATTAACGGCGAAGCTACCCAGATAAACATCAAAGGAAAAACAGTACGTGTTTGGTGTATTCCGGCGTTTGCTCGGGCTAACCCAGAAATACCACCTCCAAACTTTGGCAATCAAGACGAGGTTCCGTTTTAGTGTTTCGTATCTTTGGTCCTCCAGGGACTGGGAAAACTACTACCTTGTTAGATTTAGTGGACAAAGAACTTTCTAAGGGCACTCCGTCTTCTGAAATTGCTTTTTTAGCATTTACACGTAAAGCCGCAAGCGAAGCAAAAGAACGGGCTTGTCGGCGGTTTGGTCTGGATGCTAAAGAAGACTTGCCTTATTTTCGCACGCTACATTCTTTGGCGTTTAGATTAGTGGGCTTGACCACCGATCAGTTACTTGGCCCCGAGCATTACCGAGAGATCGAAACCCGTATTGGTTTTGACCTAGCCGGCGGCACGGCTTATGGCGATGATTTTACTACCGCTATTAAACGTGAATCGGAGATATTGAGGCTAATTACATTAGCTCGATTAAAACGAACCACGCTACTTAACGAGTACAACCACAGTAATATTAAGTACAGTTGGACGGAAGTTAACTATGTAGCGGCAGCAGTAGCTCAATACAAGCGATCAAACGGTTTACATGATTACACGGACATGCTCGAACTGTTTGTTGAAAAAGGTTTGCAGATATGTCCCCCACTGCAGTTATGTTTGTTAGACGAAGCGCAGGATTTATCCCCGTTACAATGGGAAATTGCTCATTTGTTAGACNCTAANTCAGAGAAGATGTATTGTGCGGGCGACGACGATCAAGCTATCTATGATTTTGCCGGTGCTGATGTAGATCATTTTATTAATTTACCGGGGGGTGCTGAGATATTAGAAACCAGTTATCGCGTCCCGGCTTCAGTGCATCGTTTAGCCACCGGGTTGTCTTCGCGTATACGTAGACGGTTTCCAAAAAACTATCTGCCTAAAAAAGAAGAAGGCTCGGTACAACGAATATACTCGCCGGAACACTTAGATTTTAGTCAGGGCGATTGGTTGGTGCTGAGTCAAGCAAACTATCAAATTAACCCGGTATCGGCCATTTTAAAGCAAAGTGGCTATTACTTTGAACGTTCTGGGTATCCGTCGGTGGCACCTAAAATAAGCTCGGCACTGTTGTCGTGGAAAAAATTACAGAACGACGAAGTAATTGACGTTGCTTCGGCTAAGATTTTGTATTCATTCATGCGGGGCAATGGCGTGCGTGTTGGGCGTGGTTTTAAAACTATTAAAGCAGATGAAAGTGCTTTTTTAAGTTTAGAACAATTACAGCAACAACACGGGTTGTTGGCTACGGCTGACATGGATTGGCAAACCGCTTTAGACCGTTTACCGGATGTAGATCGAGCCTACCTTAACGCTTTACTGCGTCGCGGTGAGGATTTAGAAGAAATGCCGCGTATTAAACTATCCACGATTCACGGAGCAAAAGGGGGCGAAGCCTCAAACGTGGTGGTATTTAGCGATCTAACTGCCGCCGCCGACACCTCTATGCAGATAAGCCCCGATATTTTACACCGTGTTTTTTATGTAGCGGTCACCAGAACTAAACAGAATTTATTTATTGTCGAACCAGAGACTTACCAACGGAGTTATAACCTATAATGAAAAAAGAAACGCGATTACAGTTCCCCATGTTTAATGCGGAAACAGATTGGATGCCCCCGGTAGATTTACCAGATTTAAGTGGCGCTAAAGAAATAGCCATCGATTTAGAAACACGCGACCCAAATTTAAAAGTAAAAGGCCCAGGGTGGCCTACGGGTGATGGCGAAGTAGTAGGCGTGGCTGTTGCTACGGCTGATTGGAAAGGTTATTTACCTTTTAGTCATCTGGGTGGGGGTAATTTAGATCAGCGGATTGTGTGCCGGTGGTTGACTAAAATCTTAGCCGGGAAAGGCGATAAAATTATGCACAATGCACAGTACGATGCCGGGTGGTTAAAACAAATCGGCGTGCCAGTTGAGGGACGTATTATTGATACCATGATTACCGCCTCGTTATTGGATGAAAACCGGTTTAGTTATTCTTTAAATGCGTTGTCATTTGATTATCTGGGCAAAACCAAATCAGAAAAGCTATTAACTCAGGCAGCACGAGACTTTGGTGTTGATCCAAAAGGCGAAATGTGGAAGTTACCGGCGCCGTATGTCGGCCCTTACGCCGAAATGGATGCGGTGTTGACACTAGAACTATGGCAGTTGTTTAAAGGACAGATTGCAAAAGAAGGTTTAAATTCCGTGTGGGAACTAGAAACAGCCTTGTTACCTTGTTTAATTGATATGACTTGGCGTGGGGTAAGAGTGGACACCGATCGAGCAGAACGAACCAAGCAAGCTATTTTAAAACGAGAGAAGGAAACGATCAAACAGATAAAATCTTTAGCCGGTTTTGGTGTAGAAATATGGGCGGCGGCTTCTTTAAAGAAAGCGTTCGATAAAATCGGTATTCAATATCCGCGTACGGATAAAGGCGCGCCCAGTTTTACCAAAGCTTTTTTAGCCGAGCATCCGCATGAGTTTCCACGGTTGGTCGTACAAGCGCGTGAATTAAATAAAATACAGGGTACGTTTATAAACTCTATATTAAAACATGTCGGCCCAGATAAACGGATTCACAGCCACATCAATCAATTGCGCTCAGACAGCGGCGGGACAGTATCTGGACGCATATCGATGAACAATCCGAACTTACAACAGATCCCGGCTCGCGACCCAGAGCTAGGCCCAATGATTCGTTCGTTGTTTTTGCCCGAAGAAGGCGAGCATTGGGCGGCCATTGACTTCTCGCAACAAGAACCACGCATCTTGGTGCATTACGCGGCGGTCTTATCGGATTGGAAGGGCGGTGGTTTAGATGGTGTTGATGAATTTGTTGAAGGTTATAACAATGACCCTGATATGGACTTTCATACAATGGTAGCCAAGATGGCTGATATTCCTCGTAAAAGTGCCAAGACAATTAATCTGGCAATGATGTACGGGATGGGCGTAACGAAGCTCTCGCATCAATTAGATATTAGTTTAGATGAAGCAAAAGACTTGACTAAGCAATACCATAAGCGGGTACCTTTTGTTAAACAATTAATGCAAGGCGTGTCTCGAAGGTTAGAGGATGCGCGATCAAACGGCAGTGTGCGCTCATTAAAGGGTAGAAAGTGTCGTTTCGATCTATGGGAACCCAAAGGTTTTGAAATGAAGAAAGCGTTGCCTAAAGAAGAAGCCTTGGTTACTTATGGTCAAACCACGCAATTAAAGCGTGCATTTACCTACAAAGCTCTTAATCGTTTAATCCAAGCCAGTGCTGCAGACATGACTAAGCAAGCGATGGTTAACCTTTATAATCAAGGGATTACACCGCTTTTGCAGATTCACGATGAACTGGATTGCTCGGTCAAAGATATTGATGCGGCTCGAGATATTGCTCGGATCATGGAAACGGCGTTAGAGCTAAGAGTGCCTAGCCGATGCGACATTGATCTTGGGGCGAGTTGGGGGGAAGCAAAAGAAATAGAATATGATTGAGTATTGCGGATTTGTCACATATAATCGTAGACATGGAAGAAGAAATGTTAAAAGCAGACGGTTTTGACGATGCAATTTTAGGAGTCGCCCGACGTTGCGGACAACCCGATATTCTTTCTTACGATGTTGCTAAAATTCTGGACATTCTAGTAACGCGCGATGGTATGGATGACCAAGAAGCAACTGAGTATTTTGAATACAACATTCAAGGCGCTTGGGTAGGCGAATTTACACCTTGTTTTGTCTATACGCATGAGCTAGAAGATTTAAAAGACGAGTTAAACTGGAACCAAGAATCTAATTAGGAATATTTATGGACACAGAAAAATGGAAAAGTATTTTAGTGCCACGCGATACTTACGAAGAGATAAAAGAAGTAGCGAAAGCAGAGGGCAGAACTATTTCTGGACAACTGCGATTAACCTGGCAACAATGGAAAAATGAACACCAAAAACAGTAACTGGATAGCTGAAGAGTTTTTACGGCTCGCAGAAAGAATATCGTCAAAACTTGAGAGAGGCCAAAAAGTAGATCGAGATGAAGTAGAAAAATTACAGTTATTAGTTAAGTTAGAACTTACTAAAAAAAAGAAACATTAAGGTTCTCCCGTCCTTTTCTTTTACCGATTAAACTTCCTCCAGGTTTAATCGGTTTTTTTTGTCCTTAATAAGTGTTTGTTTTTAAACAATTAATTTTGCGCAACATTTCTATAAACGTTTGGAAATCAATAACTTACGTGTCTTTTTAGGCAAAAACCGCTACCTTAAAAAAATAGCCTCCCCGCTGAAACCCTTATGTTTACTGGCCTCCGGGATGTATGCGAGTTTATGATATAATATATATACGCAGTTCTTTAACAATTCGGAAATCCTTTTCATTAATGTGCGAAAGCACGGGAGACATTAGCTATGGCTAATAAATTAAAAGTTG
>JGI24003J15210_10000632_pt1 | contig 15024 bp, 17 predicted proteins | sample LinPmetageLP28_FD_15210 | JGI IMG/M metagenome (IMG submission 15210)
CCAAAAAGTTTATTCACAGCGGAAAATCAAATCCTGCTGGACAAAAATGAAGTTGAAGATTTAGAACACCTAAAAGTTGACATACTGGCCAACAGAGGACTCAGTCAGTTGCTAGAAGTGGATCCTGTGACAAGACTCACAGAGTATCCAACAGAAGATAAAGCAACATCTGATTTATTATGCAGAGGTGACGTGCTAGGAGTTACACAGGCAGAATCACCTGCCATGCGAAGATTGTTCAGAGCCATACAACCCAAGTCAATGCAAGACTGTGTGTTTGCAACTGCACTGATAAGACCAGTGGCAGTGTCGGGCAGAAAAAAAGCAACTATGTTTCATGATTGGAGTCAAGAAAAAATGGAAGATACTATTGTTTATGAAGACGATGCTATTGATAGAATATCGGAAGTCTTAAAAATTGACAAGTATGAAGCAGATATGTATCGTAGAGCTTTTGCAAAAAAGAACGAAGAAAAAATTTTAGAATTTACAACCAGACTAGGCAATCATCCTAAGAAAAATGCTATCATAGAAATGCTACAGAGTCTATCAGGATTTGGATTGTGTAGAGCACATGCAGTCAATTTAGGCAGATTGATTTGGGCATTGGCTTATCAGAAAGCACACAATCCAGAAAAATTTTGGCAAGCCTGTTTGAAACACTGTCATGGATCATATAGACGTTGGGTATATAGAACAGAGGCCAAACGTGTGGGCATAAATGTTGTGACTCCATCTAATTCTGATCAATGGGACACTCCACAATTTCAATACAGAAAGTACGGTTGGTGGTCAAACAAAGATTTTATGCCAGGCATGTATGTTCGAGAACTGTACATGGACAAAATTGAATTTGCAGGCATGATTGCTAACGGCAGAGTTTTCCGAGGAGACAAAGGCAAATACGTAACTTTCTTGACCTTAGGAGTTGGCAATGGACAATACATAGATATTACAATACCAAGACCGTTTTCGTATCATGATCATGATGTTGTGTGGGGTCAAGGCACAGTACGGTATTCAAACAATTCAGAATTTGTACAGTGCTATGATTCTAAAGGATTCAAACTTGAAAAATTCCGTCAGATGTAATAAAATACAATATGACAAATTTAAACGCAGAAAATTGTTTGGACATTTTCAATGCATCAAAACCTCATATAAAAAACTTTAGAACCGCTGTTGACGTTGGTTGTAGAGACGGAGACTTTACAATACCTTTATCAAAACATTTTGCAAGTGTAAAAGCATTTGACTACAGAATAAAAAGTAACCTAATGAAACGACTGCCCACTAATACACAATTTTTTGAAACTGCATTAGGTGACAAAGTTAATCTCGTGAGAAGTTTTGGTGGTGTAATATTAGAGCAACAGGGCAATAGGAAAAAGCCTGAAGTGCTAGTTCAACAAAAAACACTAGATAGTTTTGTTTTTGAAGATGTTGATTATATAAAAATAGATGTGGAAGGACACGAACTAAAAGTATTACAAGGAGCCACAAACACTATTAAAAAATACAATCCATTAATTGTTGTGGAAGAAAATGGTTCAGCAGTACTATGGAAAAAAGGTAAACCTAACGAAGCAATAGATTATCTATCAACTTTAAATTATAAAATAGTTGACAAATGGCAGAATGATTACATAATGGAGAGTAATGGCTTACGTAGTTAATCAAAAATGTGTGCTGTGCAAACACACAAGTTGTGTGGAAGTTTGTCCTGTAGACTGTTTTTACGAAGGTGAAAACATGCTGGTCATCAATCCGGATGAATGCATTGACTGTGGTGTATGTGAACCAGAATGTCCTGTTGATGCAATCGAACCAATGGACAGCGGAGAACTTGTAGAATTCAATAGAAAATACGCAGAGCAATGGCCTCAAATTACAAAGACGAAAGATCCATTACCTGAACATGAAAAGTACAAAGATGAAGACGATAAAATTACCAAGTATTTTAAAGGGAAATAAATTTATTTTTTTTAATGTAAAAAACTAGGATTAATCGTCTGCGTATGTGATACCAGATCCTGATGTTGTGAATTCTGTTGAGTGATCACCCGATGACCTGTACGTGGTTTTCCAAGCCGCAACCCATATAGCCCATTTTGCCTTTGTAGTGGCTCTGTCTGCTTTTGTGGCTGTGGCATCTCCTGTGTTGGTTGCATGAGCAATACCGTTGGGTTGGAAGGGCCTTGTGGGCCTGTTTAGGTCTGCTTGATATCCTGCTAATAGAGTAAGTGCCATGTCCATATTTACCAAAAAATTACCAAGTATTTTAAAGGGAAATAATAGAGCGAAGCGAAGCGTAAATTCTACAAAAAGCGTAAGCGTAAATTTGCGTAAGAAGGATCTTTGAAATTAAATATTGNTATGAACATNAAATACCATCTCAGCAACGGTTGTAGTTTCAGCACAAAGAAGCGATATCTCAGTTGTCACCAAAAATTGGGAGAACTGTTGAAATTGCAACCCACTATGAATCTTGCCAAAGGCGGTAGAGGCAATGACAGATGTGTGCAGACCACTATACATTGGTTCTTAAAAAATCCCGAACGCATGAAGGATACCTTTGTCAGCATAGGTTGGAGCAGTGGTCACAGGTGGGACTATGTACACAAATTGAAAACACAAGAATTGCTTGACAGAGGCATAAAAGGTTACAAGCATGAAGTGGCCAAATTTGATAGACAATGGGCTAGTTGGCGTACCTGGGAACAGGATTGGATTGCACGTGACAAAGACTGTGACATAGATGCCAGCAGTGCAGTAAGACTGTACACCAACATTATTACGCTACAGAACTTTTTCAAACTGCACAACATACCCTATGTGATGTACTGGGCATTGACCAATGACCTGCCTCAAGAAGGAGACTTTGATGTGTTGTATAAGGCCGTTGATCAAACGCATTTCATGAACTTCCAAGCCAGCGAACATGCACAGGAGAATATAGGGATCTACAACAAGATGAAGAACATGTTGAAGGTGCAGGTGCCAAACAAGGACTATGTGCAGAGCCACTTTGAGTTCTGTGCCAAGAAGGGTTGGACCAAGAGTCGCAACGATGGGCATCCAGACAAGCGTGGACATCATGGATGGGCTCAACTGTTGTGTGATTTTATACAGCAAAACCAACTGTTGCCTCATGATTGATTCACGACTGTTTAATTGGTACAAGATCAATACCAATAAAGATCTTGGCATCGCGGCTCACTGTCCCAAACCTTTTGACACTGTGTTGATTGACAGTCAGGGCAGTTGTTACATCTGTGAATGCACAGCATGGTTGCCTCAGAGTGTGGGCAATCTACACCGTGACAGTCTTGAAACAATATTTAAAAGTGCCCAAGCAGAACATCTCAGAGACAGTATTCGTGACGGCACCTACAGATACTGCAACGCTGGCCAATGCACTTGGATCATTAAAGACGATGTGAGGAATCATGTGGGTCCGGCTGGTATTAGAACCATAAGACTTGCAATTGACGACAGTTGCAATCTCAGTTGTCCCAGTTGTAGAAAGAGTGTGATATTTCACAAAAAAGGCAAGATGTTGCAGATGAGAATGCACTTGGCCGACAGAATCAACTCGTACCTTGCGTCACACAGCAACATCACTGTACACATAGGCAGTGACGGTGATCCTTTTGCCAGTTTGGTATACAGATATTTTATGAGAACAGTGCCACGTGACAGCACATTAAAATTTAATCTGCAAACAAATGGTCTGTTGATGAAAAACATGTTACAAAGACAGACACACATCATAAACAGAATTAATACAATTAACATCAGCATAGATGGAGCAAGTAAAAAAACATATGAAAAATTGAGACGAGGAGGCAAATGGGAGAAACTGTTAGAAAATTTAAAGTATATAAGCCAATACCACAAACAGTTTGATATACAATTTCATATGGTGGTGCAGAACAGTAACTGGCATGAAATGGATTTGATGTTAAAATTAGCAGACACCTACAATGCTCACAGAGTAATTTTTAATAAAATTACAGATTGGAACACGTATGGAAACTTTCAGCAACACAAAGTTCCAACACACAACAAACAGTTTGGTTTGTTGTTTGATAAAATAAAACAACACCCAAAAAGCACTACCTGGCAACTAATTTAAATTGTAGACTTTAAGTATTTTTTGTAAATTTTCCGGATGCTTACTTTTAGGAGCACACGTGCCACATGTACAGATTTCTTGTTTGCATAATAACATAGGCATTGAATTAGAATTTATTTTTTGACTTATGGACTCGATATATTCTGGCATTGTATCAATTGTGCTTATCGGACCACGGGTGCCGTCCAATTTCATCCTACAATCTTTGTTAGTATAGTATAATCCATTTACACAGTCACCGTGTAAGAAAAATTGGTGTGCTGAACAATGCCATCCTTCAAAACCTTGTTTTCTTGGCACAGTGCCTTTTGCATCTTTAAGATTTCCGTTAGTACATAAAGGTCTTCCACCGCAACATCCTCTGGTCTGTTTGTCTATACGCACTTTGTTACTGACTGTTTTAAATGCAGGATCGTTTGGAATATATTTTTGTAATTCATCTAAATGTTTTTGTTCATATAACCAACCACCATCTAAAAGTTTAGGCCTAACATTTAAATTGTTACTTTGACAATATTTCAAAAAATTTATACAATCTTGCCAGTGATCATCATGAGGATACATCATAATGACAATGTCATGAGGCTTGCCAATTTTTAAAACATGTTCAATATTTTTTTTAAACAATGGTTTGTGCTTTGGCGGACTTTCAGCGTGATATGAAAACGTAAAACCTTCTATGTGTTCGCAAATGGCCTTCCATTTGTGTTGCAGGGCACTAGCATTAGTTGTTAATCTTCTTTGCAGTCTCCAGCGATTTTGATAAGGTCTAAACTCCTCTGTGCTTCTAATTAAGATTTCAGTTATGTTTGGATGATATATTGCTTCACCGCCATAGACATTAAGTATTGCGTCTTTAAATTGTGTTTTCTTCAATTGCATCATAATGTCTGTGTATTCATACATCTGTTTTAGCATTGTAATACATTTTTCTGTACTTGGGTGTGGACGGCTATTGTCGTGTCCTTTAGGACTAATATCACAATAAGTGCAATCGTAGTTACATTTCAAAGTCAAAAGCCAATCGATTAAAAACCCAAGTTTATGTTTTGGATGGTACGCTGGTTCTACTGTGTGTATCTCGTTCATTTTAGAAATATTTAAGGAAATATATATAGTGCGTAAATATTTAATTATGAAGATTGCCATTACAGGACACACTGCCGGAATAGGAAAATCATTTGCTAAACAACTAAAAAGCAAAGGTCATGAAATTATCGGAATCAGTAGGCGAGACGACGAAAATATTAGAAGAATTCCACATACTGCTTCATTGATAGAACCTTGTGATTTTTTTATTAATAATGCACAGAGTCAATATGCACAAACAGAATTATTGTATGAAATATGGCAAAGATGGCAAGGTATGAAAAAGTATATTTGGAACATATCAACCATGATGACAGAACTTCCTGTAAACAATGTTCCGGATGGGCAAGATGATATTAAGATGAGTCAATATAGAAATCAAAAAATAGCATTAGAAGAAGCATCAAGACAACTAAAGCACAAAAACAATTGGCCTCAAATATCTATAATTCGACCCGGAGGAGTTGCAACCCAGCAACATTTTGATAATAAAAACAAAGCCAATACCGACGAATGGGTTAGATCAGTTATTGAAATATTTTCGCATGATAAAACAGTAATATCAGAAGTTTCTGTTGGTTATACAAACAACTCAATAAGTTTATAATGGATCCAAAAAAAATACTGACCAATAAAAGTTTTTGCCCATTGCCGTGGTCTGGTTTTGAATTAGAACCAAATGGCACAATTAAAAACTGTATTATTTCAAAAGAAAAATTAGGAAATATAAATCAAAATAACATAAGTTCAATTTTAAAAGGCGATAAGAATTTACTTTTGAAAAAAGACATGCTGGCTGATAATAAGCCAAAAAACTGTTCAGGTTGTCATTTACAAGAGCAGGGTAGAAAAAATTTATCAAGCATTAGTAGCAGACTGTATTATATAAAAGAACTTGGCGTAACAATTGATCCAAAATTATATGATGAAGAAAAAGATTTTTCATTACATCATGTAGACCTTAGATGGACTAATCACTGTAATCAGGCTTGTGTATATTGTGGGCCTTTATACAGTAGCAAATGGGCACAGGAACTTAAAAAAAAAGTTAGATCCAACGACCAGTCTAGACAAGAAGTAAAAAATTATGTTTTTCAAAATATAAAGCAATTAAAGAACGTTTATCTAGCAGGTGGAGAGCCTTTATTAATGAACGAAAATAAAGAATTTTTAGAAAGATTATTAAAGGAAAATCCAAATGTAAATTTAAGAATCAATACAAATTTAAGTACCACGGCCACAGGAGTATTTGAACTTTGTTGCAAATTTAAAAATGTTCATTGGACTGTTAGTTTTGAATCTATTGAACAAGAATACGAATACATTAGATACGGCGGTAAATGGAATAATTTTTTAAAAAATTTATCAACTATAAAAAAATTAAATCATAAAATATCTTTTAATATGTTGTATTTTATATTGAATCACGAAAGTTTATTCGACACAGTTAGACATCTTAAAGGTTTGGGTTTTCATGAAAACAGTTTTATAATAGGACCTTTGTATACACCTGAATGGTTGAACGTTTTGTGTTTGCCAAAACATAAATTGTCTATCATAAAAACAAAATTGCAGGATCAAATAACAAAAACAAATTGGTATTTAAAAAACAGTTATGAAAATATTCTCAACTATATTACGAATACCACATGGAATCAAGGCATGGAAATTTTTTATTCTAATATTGAAGAATTAGATCAAAGAAGAAATACAAATTGGAAAAACACATTTAAAAATATTGCCGATGTCTAGACTTATTAAAAAACATTTTAAGAAACTTTTTACGTCGGACAGCGAAGTTTTACGCACTGTCAATGGAGATCATATATTAACAATTTTCAAAAATGGTAGATCGAGTTGTTGCGAATATGCACAAGCAAACGGGTTAAACCTTATAACAATGCAACATAGTAATAACACAAAAACAATAAGTTTAATAAATATTTTTTTACGAGATCCTGTCCAACGTTTTGTTTCAGGTGTGCATACTTATAGTGTCTTTAATGAGATTAAAATAGATAAACAATTCTTACACTCCGTAGAAAGTTTTAAAATAGTGGATAAACATTTTGCTCCTCAAATATTTTATCTAATACATCTATTTAAATTTTATAAAGGTAAAGTTGCTATACACCCATTGTCAGATTTAAAAATTTTTATCTCAAATCACAAAAAGCCACACCCGTATAAAAAAATAACACAAGACCAAAAAAATTTAATCTGTTCTATAAACTTTGAAAAATATATCGAAGACGATCAAAAATTAATAAAAAATTACATAGGTAAAACTATTGACTTGGAAAAAATTGTAAAGGAGTTTAAGCATGTTCTGTCCGCGTCTTAAACATTTTATTAGATTGCAACCCTCGGGTAAAATAGGAAAGTGTGGCCATATGGTCAACGGAAAAGAGTTTACTACCTTACAAGAATTAGAATCTAGCAATTGGTTAAAAAATTTAACTGACAAAATGTCAAAAGGTAGTTGGCCAGACGAATGTAAAAGATGTAGTCAAACTGAAGACATCATGCAGGACAGCATTAGAATAAAAAGCATAAAAAGACACAAGATGCTGTTTCCTAAACATAAAGAGTATCTTGTTGTTGGTGGTGTTTTAGATAATGTTTGTAATAGTGCTTGTCAAACCTGTAATTCAAGTTTAAGCACTAAGATAGGTAGCCTTGAAAATAAAAAATATCTAAGAGTAAACAACATTAACAATTTTTGGAAACTGCCTCATGACAGGATTCTTGAAGTAGATATCAACGGCGGCGAACCAACTGCCAGCAAAAATTATAAAGAAATGTTAGATAGTTTAAGACACACTGTGCGAATAGTTAGAATTAACACAAACGGTTCTCGGGTAATACCTGAAATAGAACACCTTTTAAAACAACGAACTATGGTAATAGTAACCATGAGTTTTGACGGTTTAGACAATGTGCATGACTATGTGAGATGGCCAATAAAATTTACAAACTATAAAAAAACACTAGAACATTACAAACAACTGAAAAAACAATATAAACTGTTCAAATTAAATTTTTGGACTACTGTCAATAGTTTAAACATTTGTGATTTTGATAATATTAAAAAGTTTGCTAATGAAAATAAAATTGATCATGCCTGGGCACTATTAGACACGCCACATGCTTTAAATGTAAAATACAAAAATAAGTTTACTCAAAAAGCAAAAAAAATTCTAAAAGACAAAGAGATAATAAAGAAAGTTGCAGTAGGTAAAGATAATCAAGACATTTTAGACATGTTCATAATGAAACAAGATTATCTAAGAAAAATACACATTGAAAATTATTTTAGTTCAGATTTAAATCGATCATAAAACAATTTAGCAAAAACTTCATGATGTTCAACTCCATAATGTATTCCATCTTTGGCTAGACTAGGTTCAGTGGTAAGGATTCTATTATCATGATCTGTTTTTAAAGTGGACCATTTAGGCCAACATGACCTGATACTGTTATTGGATAAAACATTAACATTTGATATGTCGTAAGCATCTTGGGCGAAACAGTGAAATACACCAGCTCCTGTTTTTTCAGCAAACTTTTCAACTAAGAAAACATTTTTTAAAAAATTGTTTTTGTCTGTTTGTTCATTTTCAGTTTTTAAAAATTGATCACTACCCGTTATGTTTTTTGCATAGTTTTCTAATCGTTCTCTTCTGCTCCAAGCAGGCCAACACACAATAATGTGTTTTGCAAATAAAATTTTTTCGGTGCCGTATAATATTCTTACAACCCTGTCTGCACTTGCTCCGGGTTGACCCAAATTCCAAAATCTTAGTCTTTTTTGATCAACCTTTTCATAAAGTTTATCAACCCAAACTTCTCCATCTTCTAGACCTTCACCAAATGTATGTGAACAACCAAGTACTATAACATTTTTTTTACCAACAGGCAAAGGGTTCCATTCTGGACATCTATATCCATACCTATTGACATTATATTTTGAAGCATCTACAACACTTTCTGGTAGTTCATTGTCTGCGTAAAATCCAAATTTCATAGTAGTATTTAAAAATTATTAATTGACGGTCTGGTATTTTGGTTATAAAATAGTACAAATGGAAAGTTTTTATTTGGATCTAATTGTAGCAATTGCAGGTATCACCACAGGTTTTATAGCAGGACTTATTCCGGGAGTAGGACTAGTGATACTATTGCTAATGAGTTATCCGTTCATACTAGAACTATCTCTATTTCAATTACTGCTGTATTACTTGTCTGCTTGTAGTGCCAGTCAATTCAGCGGTAGCATAATAGCTACCACTATGGGAATACCTGGCGACAGTTCGAGTTTGCCTGCTGTAAAAGAAGGTAATGCAATGTTCAATGACCAGCGAGGACATTTTGCGATTTCAAATGCGGCAATGGGCAGTGTGGTTGGATCACTCTTTGCAGTTGGTTCCGTAATACTAATACTACCGTTTGCAGTAAAATTAATTAGTGGTTTTTACAATAACAACATCCAGTTGACAATTTTAACTTTGGCTTCAACTATAATAATTTTTATGTATGGCACAAGCATTTGGAGAAACATATCTCTTTATCTATTTGGAATGTTTTTAGCAAGTATCGGAGTCAATTCAGTACCGCACGTGGTCACATGGGAAAGTGTTATTCCTTACAAAGAATTTCCTAGACTCTACGAAGGACTTCCTTTCTTTCCAGTAGTGGTTGCACTTTTTGTAATTCCTGTACTATGGCGTAGTTGGAATGTGGGCAAAAACATTAAGACGTCAAGAATGTACGCCGACATCGCTACCTTGGGACAACACGTGAAAATGTTTTTGACCAATATGGGATCTGTAATCAGAGGATCATTAATTGGAACTGTTGCAGGATTGATTCCACATCTAACAACATCCTTAGCCAGTAATGTCAGTTACCTTGTAGAAAAAAGAAGACAGGAAAAAAAGAAACAGTACAACAAAAGAGGTGATATAAAATGTTTAACCGCGGCTGAGACTGCAAACAATGGAGCGGCCTTTATCCAACTGATGCCATTGATACTATTGGGTATACCTATTACAAGCAGTGAAGCAATACTTTTGTCTATAATCGAAAGAACTTCGTATGGCATTGACTATCTTGTGACAATTGAAACTGGATTATTTGCAAACCTTGTTTATTATTTTGTTTTTGTGAATATTGTTTGTTTTATCTTTAGTTGGCCAATAATAAATTATGTTAACCATATACAGAAAGTTTCTTTGAAAAAAGTATTTGTTGCAAGTATGTTAATTTTAATACTGTTGATATGGTACATTGGAAGCAGGAATCATGACAGTTTCTTTTATTTGTTGACATTCTTTGCTCTCGCTCCTGTGGGTTGGCTACTACGTAAAGAAGAAACTATAATACTTTTAGTTGGATTTATATTGCAGGACAAGTTGACTAATGCCATAGACATATTCTATAGGATATATCTAACTTAACCAAAATTTACCAAGTCACTTTTTCCAAATATTAAATAAGTTTGTTGTAACGCCACTTCAAGTGACGTCGGCAAATACACCGACCTTCAAGTACCAAAAGGAAACAATGTGGGCCGGGCCGTACGCAGATACTTGCTAACATCAAATTAGATATTGTAGCCATCTTTGAGTTGACTGAAAACTCTGGTTGTGCTATACTATTTGCAAATCAATTGATAACAAGGAAAATAAAACATGAAACAAATAACAAAAATATTAGTTGCATTTTTAGTAGCATTTAGTTTTTCTGGAGTTGGTGCATCAGCGAATGACAAAGGTTCGTTAAAGGTTGCTATCTATTCTAAAGAAGGCGGCAATGCATGGATGCAGGGTCAAATGTTACATGAGAGTATGCTAGAAGCAGGCTACAAGTCTGAAGTTTTAGCAACAGGTAGCTGTTTGAATCTTGCAAAACATCTAGGAAATGCAGATGAAAAAACTCCTACTATTTTTTTACACAGTGAACTATCTATGGGATCCAAAATTGCAAAAGGATGTAGAATAGTACCTGAAGAAGAAAATTTTGTGGCAGTTGCATTCAAAAGAGTACTTGCTATGTGTGCGCCAGCGGGTGCAGATGTAAATGCAATCTTAAGCAAAGATGAAATTACAGTGGCAGTTACAAACTCTTTTCCAGACACGATATTCACAGAGATGTCAAAGGCTTCTGGAAAAAATATTAAAAGAGTAACTTACAAAAGTTCAGGCTCAGCATTCAAAGGATTGGTTGCAGGAGACACTGACTTATTGTACACAGGATTAACAAAACGTGAAGCAACAAGTAAAGTTGTGTCTTGTTTTGCTACAACAAACGATAAACCGTTTGGTGGCATGAAAACAATGAAGGATGTTTTTCCAAAGTACAAATTGGCACAGTTACATAACTTATGGTACATTTATGGTCACAACATGACTGCTGAACAAAGAGAACAGATGAAAACTGATCTATTCCATTTGATCGCAAACAACAAAGGTTGGCAGGCATTTATAGTGCCGTCTAAAATGGTACCAGGATATGAACTAGGTCCTATCACAGTTTCAGACTTGATTGAAAACGGTAAACCTTGGGGTTACGACATCAAGTAAATGAAACAATGTTTGGACAACACTATTCAGTTAACGGAGAAAAATACACAAATTATTTTTCAGCCCTAAGGCGTTCCCAAGAGTTGAATAGTTTTGCCGAACTAATATTTCCAAAGTGGCACATTGACAAACTACAATCAGTTGATGTGCCACTTGCTTTATCAAAAAGCACCTCTCATTGGATAGATAAAAAATTAAACTACATTACACAAAATTACAAAAAATTAAGACTTTCTTACAGCGGCGGCACAGATTGCCACACAATATTGATCCACGGATGGGACAAAAAAATTTACTTTGACAAAGTATTCATGTTTATGGCAGGTAGTATCTATGATGAATCAAACAAAGATCACTTGCCGGCTATAAATTTTTTAGATCAAAATAAAGATAAATTTGGAGACTTTGAATTGTTTTGTGCCAGCGCCAAAGACTTTGAGTGTTGGTTTGACAAAGATATCTGCTTCAAAACTCCTGCCTTTGAATTTATGTTTCGTCCTCACTGGCGTAGTGTAAGTCTAAACAAATATTTTAGTGAGACTGCTGTTGATTGTAATATTAGTGGCCACGATAAGCCACAATTATTTCGACAAGGAAAACATTACTATCTAGTTTTTAAATCGTCTTTGGATCAAAATTCTTATCTTCACAACGCAATAAACTTTTTTAATGACGGACGCATTCCGGAACTTGCAGTAAATCAAGCATACAAGGCTATGGAATTTTACAAAAAATACATGCCTGATGTGCATGGATATATTGATGAAAAACCTGTACCATCAGATTTAAAAAAATCTTGGAATCTTGCTTTAGGTAGGTCACCTGTAGTTGATGACATACTTTATGAAGGGACTACAATAGGAAAGGGTGTGACCCCGGTGAGTTGGAGACACAGAGAATCAATGAAATGGATAGCATCTTTGGGTAGAACCGATATAATTGAAGCATGGCACAATAGAAGGAAAGAACTTATAAATGAATTTGAAAATGTTAAATGGGGTATAGAAATTAAAACAATAGAAGATCCTTTAGATGAAACTAAAAGAATAGATATACCTTTGCCAATAGATAGAGTGGGGTGTGTTTTCAGACTAGATGCAAAAAAAATGGTTAAGGTTCCTGTTGAAACATTAAATATGTAAAAATGTTAAAAAGAGACCAATATATCAAACTGTTACAAGAAAAGCCGTGGAGCAAACTAAAAGAAATTATACGCAGTGCGCCTAGACCCAACACAATAGAAAAACCTTTTCATTTAGACATAGACTTAGAAAAAGTTATCCAATACACAATAGACAATATAAAAGACGCACAGGAAATTACAATGCTTTCTAGACCAGTATGGAACAACACAGAAAACGACACTGAACACCTTAATATGTTATGCGGTAGACGAGAGTACAACATGGATTCTTTGAATTGGGGACTAAACGGTGAAAGTGATATCAATGGAAAAAAACTAATAGGCGAAGACAATATAAAAATACTTAATTTAAATCCAAACTATGTGTTGGCCAGATGGAAAGTTAAAATAGCAGGCCAAGGCACGTCATGGCATCAAGACTTCATGAATACATATCAAAGAAAATTTCCTGATCTAAAAATTAACTTGGCAACACAGTCTTGTCAATACGGTAAACTGATAAGATATTTTGTGCCATTAAATCCTTGGGAAGATGGTCATGCTATCCAGATTGGCAATGAAGTGATCACGAAATGGACTCCTGGTGATGTTTACATCATACCATGGGGAGTTTTTCATTGTGCTTACAACATGGGTTATGTTCCCAACTACACAGTAAATATCACTGGTGTACTAAATGGCTAGCTATGGATTATATATTTCCTTCAAAATTAAAAAAGTTTTTTTTAATAAACAGTAAAAAATTTAGTAACAATCTTACAAAATTAGATTATGATTCTACGCCATGGGTAGCATTAAACAAAAAACTTGACAACTGTGAACAATACATTGCCCTTGTAAAAACTTTAAGTAAAAGTTCTAGTTTAAGATATCTTCCTGAGGATATGTGTAGAGGCATAATTTGCCACACCTTGTACAGTTACACAGACAGAGATGCGTTTAAAAAGCACTGCGATGATACAAATGCTTTAGAAAAACTAGAATACAAAATTAATCCTGATTTTGCTAGTCAAGAAAAACTTATAAATCAACTCTTAAATTTTTTACCTTACAAAAAAGTTTATCTGATACACATCAACGAACTTTTACCCGGTGGTTATCTTTTACCTCACAGAGATAGAAACAACGGCTTATGGGGCAAAGGTTTAAATGAAAAAATAACTGTGCCTTTACATAGTCCTGTTGGAAATCATTTAAAACTATTTGGCGTTGGCAACGTGCCTTTTACACAAGGACAGCCTATAAGAATAAACACCTATGAATATTTTCATGCCGCTATCAATACCAGCAACGAGTCGAGATATCATCTACAAATAGTTGGTGATCCAAACACTGCTGAAATGAAAAAATTAACTGAACAAAGTTGGCGGTCCCTAGGGGAATCGAACCCCTCTTTCGAGGATGAAAACCACGTGTCCTAACCGATAGACGAAGGGACCTACTGTTGTATTACCAAAATCACCAAAATCACCAAAACTGCCAAGTTTTATGCATGTGCCGGCGATGCAGAATTTTAGATGGTGCTCCCACCAAGAATCGAACTTAGAACGCCTCCTTACCATGGAGATGTTATACCATTTAACTATGGGAGCATCATAGTAAAATTATACTATATAAACGCAGTGTAGTCTACCGTTTAAACGCACACAGAAGTCTTTACAACGGTGGTAAAATATAAACATATACACTTGATCCAGTTGACATTTACTAAATATTTGTTACACTAAAGAATACCATTCACATGGTTTAAAAGTGGCTGATCCACATCAGTTAAAAGTGGCCAACTAAAGTAAAAGGAGGCGACTTATGGACAACACAGATAGACACACACGTATGCTAAAGTCATACGCAAGTGAACAAGAAAAACAAAAAAAAATAAAAGTCCTACAAAGAAACAAGGACAGTGTTGAAGCATATGGTAACGGTACCACTGGCTACATGGTTAAAGAAGGACCAAATGCTGGTAAAGTATTAAACCATATAAAAGTAAACAAAAAAGAAATCTAAAACTGTATTAGGGTAGTATACCTATATTACCCTATGCAACCTACCCAATAAATATCTTCATG
>JGI24003J15210_10000633_pt1 | contig 15017 bp, 16 predicted proteins | sample LinPmetageLP28_FD_15210 | JGI IMG/M metagenome (IMG submission 15210)
CTTCCGTTTGATCCTAGCAAGTTGAAATCATTTGATAGGTTCCATAAGAAGTTTGGCAAGTATGTCATAACTGCTATGGAGTCTAAATAGTGTCAGATCAAAGAATTATAGACAAATTAGTTACAGCAAGGATTGCCTTATTATTAAAACATCCTTTCTTTGGCAACCTTGCTACCAGACTTAAACTTGTGAATGCAGACGACTGGTGTCCGACAGCAGGTACAGATGGTAGGCATTTCTTTTACAATACAAAATTTATAGATTCACTTACACCCAAAGAAGCAGAATTTTTGTTTGGACATGAAGTCTTGCACAATGTATTTGAACATATGCTTTTGAGAATTGGTGGCAGAGATCCTATGCTTTGGAACATAGCGGCAGATTATGCTGTGAATCAAATTTTAGTTGAAGGCCAAATAGGTGAAATGCCTAAAGGCAAAAAAGGTGAAAATAAAGGATTCCAAGATGACAAGTATAAAGATTGGCAGGCAGAAAAAATATACGACGATTTGCTGAAACAGGCCAAAAAGAACGGAAAGAAATACTTGGAGAAGTTGGGTCAACTTATGGACGATCACCAGGAATGGGGCAAAGGTGGTGGACCAAGCAAAGACAAAAATGATAAACAGAAAAAAGGTTCAGGTAAGCCAAGTTATAGCAAAGAAGAATTAAAAAAAATAAAAGACGAAATAAAAGAAGCAATGATAAGTGCCGCACAATCAACAGGTGCAAGTAATTTACCAGGTGCAATACAAAGACTTGTGAAAGACTTATTAGAACCTAAAATGGATTGGAGAGAAATATTACAACAACAGATCATGAGCACTATCAAATCAGATTACACATGGATGAGGCCTAGCAGAAAAAGTTGGCATACTTCCGCTATTCTACCAGGACAAAACAATGATGAAATGATAGACATATGTTTGGCTCTTGATGCTTCTGGATCAATAACTGATCATCAATGTAAAATATTTTTAACAGAAGTTAAAAACATAATGGACCAATACAAAGACTTTAGAATACATATATGGAGTTTCGACACTGAAGTTTTTAATCCTAAGATTTTCACACCCGATAATGCAGAAGAATTATTAAATTATGATTTAGGATCTGGAGGCGGAACTGAATTTGAATGTAATTGGAAATACATGAAAGACAATGGTATTGAACCTAAAAAATTTGTTATGTTCACAGATGGTTGGCCATTTGAAACTTGGGGAGATCCAGACTACTGCGATACAATATTTTTGATAAACAATCCATATGAAAGGAATATTGAAGCACCGTTTGGGCTCACAGTTACCTATGAGGATTAATCCAAAAAATTTTTTTAATAGAAAGTTAGATTTTTTACCACCTCATTTTACCACAACATCAAAATATTTCAACGAATATGAAGAAACAAATTTAAATGAATGGATTTATGAAAATTGTTTTGGCAGATACTGTATTGTTAAAACGGTCAAATGGGATCACGATTCTTGGAAGGGTATGACAACAATTGGGTTTGAAGAACCTAGTGATTTGACTCTTTTAGCATTAAGTGGTAAATTAAACGCACAAAGATCTAACGTGTTTCCTTACTAAATTACCAAATTAAATCACTTATATTATACCAAAAGATTGACTCTGCTAATTAAGTTTAGTATAATTGTAGCATAGGAGAAACATAATATTATGACAACTGAAACAAAACAAGAAAAATCAGTGGTAGAAGATGCTGGAGCAAAAGCACCACAACCTACTGCACAACCTACTGCACAACCAACTGCACCTAAAGAACCAGGTACAGATTTATCAATTGCAGATTTAAAAAATCTACAAACAATAATTGATATTGCATCAACTAGAGGAGCCTTTAGAGCAAATGAAATGGCTACAATAGGTGCAATGTACAATAAACTTCAAACATTTTTAAGTAAGGTAGCACCTGAACAAAACCCTGCTGGAGTATCAGGCGCCGCACCAGCGACGACTGTAAAAAAATAAGGAGAAACAATGGTACAACAAATGATGCCGATGGACATTCAAGCAAATGCTGAAAATGTCGCATCAAACAGAAAACAATGGAAACACATAGGCAAACTTAAAGACAGTGGAGCCAATGTTGCAATAATCTTTAGGACAGTTCCTGAAGAGCCAAATAATTGTTTAGTAGTAGGTCCTAAATTTTTAGACGATACAAATCACAATGCATTGATGAGAGCAATAGAGTCTCAAGAAGCACAACAATCATTTGAACTTGGAAGTTATTTGACTAGAACGACATTTCCAGATGGTACAAATATGTTGGCGTTTTTACATCAAGGTAATTTTTTAAAAAAAATGCCTACCAAAGACATTATAGTTACAATGGGTACGGGCAATGATGGTAAAGTCAGTTTGGACGAGTTGAACAAACTTATTGCAAAAGAACGTGATGTAAAAGTTTCTGAATTATCAGTAGAAGATCCAACCCCTAAACAAACTGCTGATGCCACAAAAAAGAAAACAACCAAAAAATAAAAGTTGGGTACAACTAGCATCTAATTTTGTCGCTCAATGGCCTGAAGTTTTAGAAGGCATTGAGTTGACAAATATGCCAATACATTATCTTAGAAATTTAAGCATTGTATTAAAAAATCATATCACTATAAACGTAGATGTAGAAGCAAGTCTTAAAAAATTAAGTCGTAGGCAAACTGCTAACATGGTCAAGACATACATTCACAAACATTATGCAAATATTAAAAATGTTGAATTAAGTTTTAATGTAGCAAAACTAAAAGCAGATATGCAAGGCAAAACCAAGCAAATATTAAACAAAACTTTCAAGTAAATCTAAATTTTTAGCAACCTCAATAGCATGATCAACGTTAGTCAAAGGCTTTCTTTGTGAGTCTATGCTGTCAACAAATTCTTGTAGTTCATTACGTAAGGGATTAGATTCAACATAAAATTTTTCAATTGTAGGCTGGTAGTTCATTCTAGTATGTTGCCATATATGTGTTGTAAGTTTAATGGTCTTTGCTTCTTCATCCCAAAACAAAAATCCCTTTTCACCGGTTATGGACATTGTTCTCACTTTTTCAGGATAGTACCAACTAAGATTTAGTTTCACAGATACATCATTACATGAAAAAAAGTATTCGTCTCTGTCATTTTGACTGTTTTTAGAAAAATTATCTCCTATGCAAATAATGTTTTTGAATTCGTGGTATCCTAGTAGATAATGGATAATACTGACATCGTGTGGTGCAAGACTGTGTGTTGTGCTTATCTTTTTTTGGTACCTACCCCAATTCAATCTATTTGATTCTATATGTTGTATTTTTCCAATACGTGGCAATAGCTCTTTAATTTTTTTAACTCTGTCATTGTATAAAAATATGTGTCCTACCATCACAGTTTGGCCATTTTTAATTTTATTTTTTATGTCTAAACATTCTTGTGTAGTCAGTGCTAGTGGTTTTTCCACATATAAATTTTTTCCTTGTTCAAGTAGTTCAAGTGTTTGTGTGTAGTGATCCCAAGCAGGAGTTGCCAATACAACATTGTTGTACTTTATATCTTGCAAAGTTTTGCCATCCTTGATATCTATAATTTCAACATCACTTACTTTAGGCAGAGTGGTCAGTTCCTTTGCGACTTTGCTACCCCAATAGCCTGCGCCGACCAAACTAATTTGCATAATAATCCTTTATTGTATTGATGATGTATGTCTGCTGTTTTTCAGTCAGTGTATGATAGCAAGGTAAACTTAAAATATTTTTACAAATATATTCTGTTCTAGGCAGAGACCAAAACTTATATTCTTTAAATGCCTTTGTAGTGTGTGTGGGATTAGGATAGTGTATGTTTGTTGCAATACCTTTATCCTTTAAATGTTTTCGCAAGTTGTCTCTAGTGCCTTTAGGTGTTTCTATTACATAAACATAATACGTATGATAACTCCATGGTGCTTCTTTTGGCGTTTTAACTATTGCTTGTAATTCTTTTGTGTATCTATGACAAATTTTTCTTTTCTTTTTTGTCCATGCATCAAGTTTTTTTAATTTTGCTTGGACAATCACCGCTTGAAGATTGTCGATTCTAGCATTATAACCAATTTCATCATAATCAAACTTTGTTTTTCTTCCATGATCTCTAAACATTCTAACTTTATCTATTAATTTTTTACTTCCAGTTACAGCGCCAGCATCACCCATGGCTCCTAAATTTTTTACTGGATTAAAACTAAAGCAAGTTAGATCAACAAGACTACCAACTTTTTGTCCTTTGTATTCTGATCCAAAACTTTGTGCGGCATCTTCCATTAATTTAATTTTGTGTTTTTTGGCAAATCTTTTTAGTTTGTCTATGTCAGGAGTTTGTCCATAAAGGTCAACAAACAATATTACTGCTGGCGGACATTCCGGATTGAACTCCTGTATCTGCTCTAGATCCATGTGATAGTACTGATCAATGTCAATAAACACAGGTCTAGCGCCTACGTTTGCTATTGCTTCTGTGGTCGACACAAAAGTGTGTCCAACTGTCCATACTGTGTCAGTTTCACTCACACCTAGAGCCTTCAATGCACACACCAAAGCATTTGTGCCTGACCCTATACTTGCACAATCTTCTGCTCCTGTGTAATTGCATATTGCCTGTTCGAACTTTTCTACAGTTGGTCCAGTTATATAATCCGACCTTTTAATAGTATCTGCTATTGCTTTGTCTATGTCAGACTTGCATTCTTGATACTGAGGATAAAGATCAACAAAAGGTATTTTCATAAAACTAATTAACCATATTTTTGTTCATAGAAATTTTTCAACCATTTAAAATTATAAGTTTTCATTATGTCGTCATTGGATTCTACAAACTCTTTAGCATCGTTGGCCGCACAATACACCCATTCGGCATTTTTACCTGTGCCCAAGTCACACCATTTTTTAAGCCTATACTTTGATTCTACTGTTGGTGTTTGCTGTGTTAGTAATTTTACAATCTCTCGAAAAGCAGTTCTCCACGCCAACCAAGGAGTTTCATTGAAATGATTTATTGCGGACAGTACTGGAACTACTTCATGTGGTGCTGACAATGTAAAATCTATCCCTGGCTCTTTTGTTTCAAGAGTAAGTTTTTTATTGTATAGCAAAATTGAACCATGTCCATACTCTAGGCCATTTACAGGGTTTTTACAGTTGAAAATGTAATGACAAGGATTTTTAAATCTATCCGGTTGGAAGTTAAATTTAAAATTTTCCACAACTTCTAATTTTGGAAATACTGCAAAGAAATAATCTGTTTCGCACATATTAGCCGCTGTATGGTATGCACTAGTTTGTCCTTCAATGTTTTTGCACCATTTTGCTCTTGGGTATTTTTCTTTAAGAGATTTAAATCTTTCTTCTGCAGAAGGTTCATCATAACTTATAAAAATAATGTCCATATCTTCTACAGGATAAGAACTTTTAATGTTTGTTATAAATTCAAAATCATACAATTGATCAATTTTTTCTTTGTAAGGAACTAACATTATATCATTAGTATCACCCCAACTGTACATTTTTTGTTCTTCCCAAAAACTAGGAAAATAATTTGGAATTAACGGCCAATCTTTTAAATTTTTGTTAACCATCCATGTATAAGGTTTAGTGTTTCCTTTGTTATAATCTTCAGTTAAATTGTTTAATTGAAAGTTTACAGTTGGTATAGTAGGATTTATTACTTCTGCTTTGTGGTAATTTATATCTTTGAAATCTCGTAGTGTTTTTAAATTGTCAATTTGTTCTAAAAATTTTTGCTTTGGTACAAGCATGATATTTCCTTCTTTATTTTGACCGCTGTAAAACACATGAATTTGATCTTGTTGAAACTTTTCAGGTATGTAATCAAATAGAGAATTGTCAAAATCCATAAATGAAGCCAAGACCCAGAAATGACTTGTTTTGATATCTTGTATTTTAGTTTTTATTATTTCAAAATAATTTTTAATAAAAGGCATATTGTAATTGTGCCATTTATTTTTGTTTTCAAAATAGGGAAAATTAACTTTTATGCAGTCAAAGGCCATTGTTTAATCCAGTTGTAATAACTTACAAGACCTTCCTTTAAATTTGTTGTAGGCTTGTAGTTACAAAGTTTCTTTGCTCTGTCTATGTTCAAAGTTCCTCTATCTGGGTACAATGCGTTGCTACCAGTGTCTACTATTTTGCTTTTACTGTTTGTAATCTGAACTACTAATTCAGCGGCCTCTTGCAACGTTTTTGCACTACCATTAGTAATGTTAAAACTTGTATTGCTGTTTTTACTCATAGACACATCTATTATACCTTGTGCGGCGTCTCTACGATAGGTAAAGTCAACTTTATTTTTTCCATTGTGTACATTTAATTTTTTACCCTTCATAGCGGCATCAAAGAACTTGCTTATGACCCTATCAGGTAAATCTCCTGGGCCATACACTCCACTTGGTCGAACAATAGCATATTTTAATTTGTCATCTTTACAAAATAATTTTACCAATCGTTCACCCGTCAATTTGGCTTCACCATATATATTGATCGGTTTAGTTTTTGCATCTTCTTTTATTTTGTTTTTAAAATTGCCGTATACCATACTAGAACTAATATAAACAAATTTCTTTGCTCCAAATTGTTTTGCATGCCAAAGCATATTTGTTGTACCATCTACTATTTGGCTTACACCTTCTACAGGATTGTTGTTTACAATTTTTGCTCTTGGGTATGACGCCAAGTGTATAACAATATCGGGTCTTGATTTAAATGCTCTTAATCCTACAATTTGATTTCTCACATCTCCGTAAACAAAATTAATGTGCTTCCAATTACGTTGACGCCATTTATAAAGTTCTTTTAATTTTGCAGGCTCAATTAAACCGTAAGTTTCATCATTGTCTAACACAGTTATTGAATGTTTTGGACTTAAGATTTCTACTATTTTTGAACCTATAAAACCGTTTCCACCTGTGATCAAAATTTTCATTAAAAAACTTTTACTCCATATTTGTTCTCAAATGCTTTACCATCTGCTTGGTTATTAACAATTGGTTGTCCTTTGATATTCAAACTGGTATTCAACAGTATTGGACATCCAGTCTGTTTTTTCCATTCTGTAAGCAGTGCATGAAACCCTGGATTATCCGTCTTACGCACGGTTTGTACCCTCGATGTGCTATCATGATGTATTATAGCAGGAAAGTCTTTACCACGCACACACGCCGCTGTAAATTGCATATAAGGGGTGTTTTTAACGTGTCTAGGTAGGGTAAAGTAGTCATTTACATCCTCTTCTAATATGGCCGGAGCAAACGGTCTAAACTGTTGTCTTCGCTTAATTTTGTTTACCAAATCTTTTACTTTTGGTCCTCTTGGGTCTGCTAAAAACGATCTATTACCAAGAGCTCTTGGACCAAATTCTGCACGACCGCTGGCTACACCACACATCATATTTTCTTTTAATTCTTTGATAATGCTGTCTACCGGATACTCTCCTTTAATGTTGTGTCCTAAAAATGGGTGTTGCCAATTTAAAAATCTTTGTTCGGATGCCGCAATGCAACCTAAACTTGATCCTGCGTCTCCCGGATTTGGCATTATCCAAATGTTATCAAATATGCCTAGTTCTGCCAGTTTAGAATTTGCCGCACAATTTAAAGCAACTCCTCCTCCAAAAACTAAATTCCGTTCTGCATACATTAAACTTTTTGCTGGTAGATATGAGGCCGCCTTGCTCCATAAACTTGCTAACAATTCTTCTGTGACTGCTTGAATAGATGCCGCTATGTCCATTGGATCGGCTTCAGGCATCCAGTTGCCTATGCCTCTGTGTAAATTGTTGTTTAATCTAAAAGGCACAGATGTTTTGATAAATTCTCTAAAAATTTTGTCTTTGTATATAGGTTTACCATATGCGGCCATACCCATTAAAATGTATTCTTCTTCTGCTGGTTTTAATCCAACTCTTTTTGTAAAAGCAGAATACAGTATTCCTATTGAGTGAGGATATTGAATTCTTTCTTGCAATGTAATTTTTCCATTTGTTCCTAGCCAAATGCTTATTGTGTCCCATTCACCTATAGCGTCAACAGTAAGCACTACACATTCTTTATAAGGTGAAGTATAGTAACCTGTTGCGGCATGTGATTCGTGATGTGAAATATATTGATCAATTTTATTGATACCAAACGTTTTAAGATGTTGTAAAGGCATTTCTTTACTGTCTAATGCTAGGTCATATTGCCCTGCCCAGAACTGCCTTGTTTTTTTCAATAAAGGTTTTTCATAGTAGACAACTTTGTCAAAAGGACCATAAGTCATTGCTTCATCAACTATTTGTTGATTTAGGTAATGATCATTTTTAACTTTACTGTATCTCTCTGCATGGGCGGCCCACAAGATTTCTCCATCATGTGCACCTTTGTATTCAACCACAGCCATGGCGGCATCGTGGTTCATGCAGTTTATTCCTAGTATTATCATTCTACTTGTATATAAAAGGGTCTTTTTTCTTAAGTTCTTTTATTCTTTTTCTATAGGCAATCTCACTTTTGATTTTGTCTATAATCCATTTTAACCATTTCATTTAGGTTCTCCTTTTTTGTTAAAAATTTCTAAAAATTTGCTTCTCATTAATTTTACAGCCATTCGGTGGGCAAGATCAAGTGGATGTGTGGTCCCTCTTGGATAATCTTCAAGCAGTGCCCATTGGTTAAATCCCATCATTCTTTCACCAAAAGCAAACCAATTTTCCATGTTTATTTCCTTTTTGAGATGGTACATGAACGTATCTAGTTCAGCGTGTGGAGTAAATTGATTATAAAACAGCGAATTGTCTGCTAAAGTAAACATATATTTTATATCTCTTTTTTCTAAAATGTTTTGTAACCAAATTATTGATTTCCAACTTAGGTAAATTTCATGATATTCATTAGCGGCATGACGATAAAGAGCGTCTGCAAATTCTTTTACGCCAGTTGTACCTAACTCTTCTCGCCTTTTTTTCCATATTTCTTGTTGTGGCTCTGAACTGGCTAATTTCATAAAAACCTCTTTTTGTTTTACGTCTGTGTCCCATGGAGATATCGATGTCCATCTTGCTTCTTCTAAAAATTTATTTCTCGGCATAGCCCAATCATAACGCGAAGGAAAACTCCACATCACTGTGACAAAATCTACAGGATTGGTGCTTATGTATTTGAAAATTGTTCTTGCTATGCCACTGTTGCCCATTCCAGGTTTTGCTACACAAAAGTAATTTCCTTGAACTGCATCACTTAAACCTTTTGCCCATGTTCTGTTAGAAGGTGGCAATCCTGCATGATTGCAATCACTTAATTCATGACCATACGTAAAACTACAACCGCCTGCTAATATAATTTTATTCATAAATTTGTAAAACTTTATTTAAAAGAGGAAATACTTCTCCAAAATTTTCATGCCTATAAGAATCTGTTTTTAAAATCCTGTCAGTCCTCTGCTTTCTCATTTCTGGTGTGTCTCTGTCAGCGGCGTTCATGAATCTTAAAGTTGGTTTGAAATCAGTAAGCATACTGTATCTTGAGTTTACTATATTTTTTACATTTTTTGGCAGTGTTTGAATATTAAAATAATCAGGATCAAACAATGTGTTTACATAAAAAAAATTAGGTTGGTATTGCTTTACCCAAAANGCAATTTTTGCCAAACTGAAAATGTTAAAAATATTTATTGTAGTGCAAATTTGAAAGTCCATGTTGCTTGTTTTTCTTTCTTTCCATTTTACTAAATTAGCACCAACCTGTCTCCAATTGGCAGGATGTCTTTGATATTCAAATTGCTCGCCTGTGTCGTCAATACTAAATGCAACTTCGACTCTTTTAAAATAATTCCACAAGTCAAATATTTCAGGTGGTGGCAATTGTGTACCATTTGTGTTATAATGTATGTCTATGTTTTTTGCATATCCTTTTTCTACACAATGCATCAATATCTTAAAGTGATCTTTAATCATAAATGGCTCTCCGCCTGTAAACTCAAAATACTCTACGTGTTTTAAGTCTTCCTTTAGATCTTCAAAAAATTGTGGATTGCGTTTAGGCCAACCACCCTCGGTCAAATTTTTTCTTGCCACAGCATTTTCTCCGTAGTCTAACTCTTCTTGTGCCCATTTGCTGGAACTCCACGATCCACATATTCTACATTTAAGATTACATACATTGCCCAACTTAAAGTCAATAAACGTTAGCGTTGGCTCGCTATTAGGTGACCAGGACCTTAAACTTTTTTTCATTTTGTAAATGCTGTTCATTCTTTTACTAGTTTTACCAGCATCTTCTTCTTGCCAACAACTTTGACAACCTTTTGGACGCTTTCCGTCTCGAAACTGATTTCTAAGATCTTGCATGTAATTGTTTTGTTGTATATCGTTTAGGCTAGTTTCATATACCTTAACATTTGGTACTGACCCTTTGTACAAACAGCAAGGTGAGGCGCCTCCGTTTACATCAACTTCTAGATGTGTCCAAGGTAATGGACATATATTTGTTTTTAAATACTTGTCCACCATTCAAATACCTCCGGGTCTTTTGCTAATATTTTCTTTATGTCTGTACCACGAATACTGTCAACTCTTTCACATTCCGCTTTGCCGTCACGCCAACCTTTTTCGCAAGTTTCTTTGTCGTATCTTTCATCATTGCATTTATGGCTGAGCAAATCGTCTAGTCCTTCGATATAAGACAAATTAAAAACTGTTTTTCTTTCATTTTTTATTTTTTCCTTTGCCTTGTTTACTAATTTTGTCAAAAGTCTTTTTGGTAACCATAATGGACTCATGTATGTATCTGGGCTGAAAGTAAAAACTTTTTTAAGCAACAAAGGAATTTTTAGTTCTTTTTGTAATTTGTGCATGTTATCTAGATCAAACAATCCAGGTAAAGTCACTGTCAAATCAAGTTGCAGTTGTCTAGGGTTTCTAACAAACTTTTTTGCATATCTCATATTCGTTAACCACTTTTCATAGTTTAAGCCTGTTCTAACATATTCACCTATTTCTCCTGTGCCGTCTATAGAAGCATTAATTTGCCAACTGTTAAATTTGGATAATATATCATCAAACAAGTTTAGTTTGAAGAAATTAATTCTACTCATGTTTGAATTGTATCTAGCATACACAGAGTTAGCATAGCCTAAATCTATTACCCTTTGCATTGCCTCCCAATGTATCTTCCACATCAATGGTTCTCCGCCACACCAATAAAATTCTTTGATTGTTTTGTTTTCAACGGCTTCCATAAATTCTTTAACCACTGCTTGATCATGAAATTTTTCTAGTTGCTCTTTTACATCTTTTCTTTCCCACAGTTTTTCAGTTTCGTATTGGTCTCCTCTACCATGTTTTTTATTTTCTGTAACCCAACTACTAGACAACATATCTCCGCACATTCTACATGTAAAATTACATAGATTTGAAAATCTATAATCATAACTAGAAACTTTCATGGTTGTTACACCTGTATCATCGGTAGTGTCAAATGCTTCGTCAATTTGATCGCTATAAAACCTATTAAAATGTTGCCTATAAACATTTGAATTTAAAAGTTTATGATTACAAGTTTGACACTGTGATATTTCATTTCCAGCAAGTAAGTTTAATCTAACCTTCTTCATGTAATCTGAGTTCCAATGTTGATCTAATGTTTTAAGTTTAATTTCATTACTTTGTGGACCTTGAGAATCTATATATTGTTTAAAATTTGTTGCTTCTTCAATTGATGCACAGCACAACCTTCTTTCCATTTGTGGAGAAATAAAAGTATGCGTCCATGGCGCCATACAAAATGTTTTGTTACCTTCGCTGGGTTTAATTCTTTTCATACTTTGCAAATAATTCTTTCCATTCGGGGAATACATCAGTAAAATTCTCATCTCTAATTTTATCGTACTTTCTTGTTTCCCCAACAAATTTTGGTAAGTGACGATTCATGTCTTTCTTGTTCATCCAATCTAGTGCAGATTCAAATCCTTTAGTTGCTCTTGTTAAGTGATCCTGTGATTTAAGCCATTCTATATGTTCTTTATATTTTGCAGTAACTTTTTCTTTTTCATTTTGTGGCAGTAAATCCATACGTTGCCACATCGGATACTGTAATAGATTAAAGTTAAAGTCTTGAGGTTTAATAAATCCTTTTTCTACCCAATTTCTATGAAAGTCCACTACGTGTAGACAATTTGATAATCCAACTGTTGCAGAAATATAAAAATCTACCTGTGGACAAACTTCCAACATTCGTTTTCTGTTTGCTACTGTTTCTTCCCACACAGTACCTTTACGCATAAGTTCTGCCCTAGGTCCTTCTGCATCTAAACTTGCACCTATCGAAACGGAATCAAACTTATTCCATAATTCAAATATATCTGTACCTTTAAAATGAGACTTACTGAAGTTTGTGTTGTAAATTAATCTCACATGATACATTTTACGTTTGTCTAATTCTTTTAAAATTCTTAAATGCTCTTCCATTATTATTGGTTCACCGCCCGCAAAGTAAAACTGTTCCACATGATCAAACTGTTTTAACAACTGATCCCATATGTCGTTACCGCTTCTGCCTGCTTTCATAATCTTTGCGTGATTAGGAGGAGCACCTGTAAGTTTTTTATGATCCTCATACCAATTACTACTAAACCAAGTACCACAACTTCTACAAGCCATGTTGCATAAGTTTGAGAAACGTATATCCCAATACTTTATTATAAAGTCTGCTGTGCCGTCTGGTTTGGTGTTCTCTGTCATGCTTATGTTGTGTCCAAAATGTTTGTTTGAACTTAAACGCAGTGAGAAGAATCCTGAATCTTCTTGATCATAACATTTTACACATTCTCTAGATCTCTTATTGGCTAACATATTCAAACGCATCTGTTTCATCTTATCGCCGTTGAATACTTCTTCCATAGATTGCTTGTTTACGTTTCCAACATGCAGTTTATCTAGTGCAAAACAACAAGGATATGCCCTACCGTCTGGAAATGCATGAAGATGCATCCATGGCAACATGCAGAAACTATCTGACTCTATTAATAACTCCTTTTGTTTAGGAGTCATGTCTTTTATTTTTAATTTTTCAGGCTCTTTAGCACCGTACTCATAAGCCATTGTACCATTCTCCTATAATTGGAAACGTTTGTATTAAATTTTTGTTTCTTCTTTTGTCATATTGTTTATAATAATTTTTAAAAAATTGTCTTAAAGACTCTTTGCCAACCAACTGGTTTGTATCATTTTGCAAATATTCTATTAATCGTTCTATATGATCCTTTTCCATTTGATGCAAAAAATCATGATATAAATTTTCATCAAGCCAAATTTTAAGTCTTTCAGCAAATGTGTTTCTTAAATGCATTGGCAAAACCAATACGCTTTGAAAATTTGGAAATCTTAATATATTTAAAGTAAATGTAATACCATCTTTACTTTGTTTTTGTTTTTTAATTTTAACACACCAATCTAGAAAATCAGGCAACCCTTCTAGGCTTAAAGCACTTATAGTACACATAGAATGCATACTTGAAACAGAATTAGACTCAGCAATTTTTTTAAAATTATCTTGCCATAGTTGCCAATCCAATCCGTCTCTTAGATATTCTGCTTTAGCGTCTGTTGATTCATTACTCGAATATAAATGGAAGCCTTTTATCTTTTTGCCTTTTTCGATTAATTTGTTGATTAATTCTGGCTTAGAATTTAAGTTAGTGTTAATAGCAAAATAGTTTACGTTAGATTCTTCATTGGCCATTAGATCTAAAAGTTTCCATGTGTGTTTGCTCATTAACGGCTCTCCACCTGTAAGTCTTAGATGTGTAAGAGTTTTATGTAAGTCAGATTCCCACCATTTAAAAAATGCTTGGACATAAGGGTTATTATCGTCATCATATGCACTAGCATCTTTGTGTTCATGTCCATAATGGTCATATCCGTTTTTTCCTATCCCTTCGTAGCCTCCGTTGTTTTTGATGTCTTTTGCCCAAGTTGTGCTAAATGCTGGATTACAATATGAACAAGCGAAATTACAAGTTCTATCAAAACTCAATTCTAAATATTTTAAATTAAAATCTTGTTGTGAATCGGATTCGTATGCCTCCTGTAATGCATCATCTGAATACAAAACACTTTTAAACACTCTATCACTTACTTTATTTGCTCCTAAATTTTCTACTTTCCAACAATAGTCACAACCTTTACATTGAATGCCTTTTTGCATTTCTGCACGTTCTTTCTTTTTTTGTGGTGTGTTACTTAAAAGTTTTGGATTTTTTAACACTGCTGTTGCATCAACTTGATGTGGTAGTGGATGATGACAAGAGGTTGTTTGACCAGTGTTTAGCCATACAGTAGCATAGTACCACTTGGCTCCGCAAAACGACTTACTTTTAGGATCTAAAACTCTTTGTTTATAATCCAGAAAAGTTTCGTTTTCTAATAAATGTTGATCTGTACTAGTTTTCATTTGTAAGTATGACCACTGCCTTTCTTTCGGTGTTTTTAGGAAAGTTTGCAGATACGTGAAATCTCTCTCTTGGCCAATATAATGCTGACCCTACACTCCAATACAAAACAGAATCAACTGTAAATGGCAGAGTATCGACTTTTAAATGGTTCAAATATGTTGATAAAAAATTAGTTGATACACCTTCACCTTCTGGCAGTTTTTCTTGTTCGTATGATCTGATGCCTTTGGCTCCTAGTCCTGTGTCTTCATTAAAGGTAATTGCTTTTTCCGAAGATTCATTAAAAATAATTGTTGCATTTTGTTGAAACTCTGATACTAAAGGTATGAGTATAGTGTTGGCCAATGGATATTTTTCTTTTGCTTCAATGTAGCCATCCGAGTGAATACCACCAGGTGCATAGTCACTATAAATTGTGCAATGACATATACTTCCAGGTAAATCTTTATTAATGATATTTTGCATTTTGTCTTTAAATCTATTGTTAAAATCTTGATCTATTAGTGTATCAGCATTAATTCTTAAACCGTTATCTGCTTT
>JGI24003J15210_10000636_pt1 | contig 14931 bp, 11 predicted proteins | sample LinPmetageLP28_FD_15210 | JGI IMG/M metagenome (IMG submission 15210)
ATGCGTAATACATACCATAAAGCCTTTACTCGCTTCAATTGGTCTAATATACACTAAACTTACGTGATTTAGTACAGGGTGGATTGTATCATTATAAGGTATTACCTCAATGAAAGCTTTTTTATAACCACTATTTATTAAAACATTTAACTGTTCCTCGTTTTCTACAAGCCAGTACATATAACCTTATTTTAGTTATAATATACGAAGCTATTTAATAACCTCCACTATATTTTTTTCTAGCTTGAGGAGCCGATATTTGAGTGGATAATTTATCTGCTTTAGATTGAATGTTTGACCCACTTACAGGAATTAAAAAATCATGAGGTAAATCAGTATGTTGTGGTCCTACCATTGGTCCTTTTGTTGGGTGAACATGATATAAACCTGTATAGGGTTTATTACTTTTTTGGATAATATATTCAGTCCCATCTGTTGTTAGGTTTTCCCCTTGAGCATATCTATAATATTGATCATATCTGTCTTTAAAGTAAGATTTAAATCCCTTAAGAGCATATGTTTTTGATGCTCTTTCTACTGATTTTTCATTAATATTATAAACATCATTCCTTTTACCTGATATTAACCACGGGATTGTAAAGGCAGTATACAACCCCCAATCTACTGTATTTTGTCTTTTAATAAATCTAGTATATAAACTTTTACTAATTTCTGTGTATTGAACCTCATTCATTTTAGATGTAAAATATCTTTGAAATTCTCCTACTTCATAATTTTGAGAAGTTGGAAGGGGAATAGATTGAATAGGTCTTGAAGGAGGTATAGCAAATGGGTTAATTTTTTTATTTACCATATAAAATACGGGTAAAACAAATTCATTTGTATCTTCTGTATAAGTTCCAATACCATCTAGTTCAGCATCACCCCCTGAAGGTTCAATGTATACTTTTAATTCATTGTTAGGTTTATCATTAGGATTTCTACCAGTAAATACTTTACCATCAGAAGTTTGGAAATAATAACCAACATAAAAGTCTTGGGAACTATTAGTATAAACTAAACTGTCTCCTGAAGTGTATTGATCTGTTAATATTTGGTTCTTTGGATAATACATTATTATATTGGGAATTTCATTAATAATTCAATTAATTCTTTTTGAGGGAAAACATCTGATTTATCTGATCTGTAAGAGTTGTGGGTAAATGATCTATTATTTGCTCCTGTACCTTTTCCATCTCCACCTAAACCTGTTGATTTAGCAGTTTTTTTAACAGGAAATTTTTCATAAAAGATTTTTTCATTAATCCCCATTTTAATATTAGGATATTTTAATGTTACTTGTATCATTACTCTTGATAATGTAGCTAATTGTTTTTTAGTATATGTTTGATACCAATCATAATTTTTATAAGTCCCCCATTCTACTAGTTTTCCTCCTTTTATTTTATAAGGTCTTCCTACAGGAAAATCTGGTTGGCTTTGTCTAAGTTTTTTTAAGGTATATTTTCTATTACTTTGCTTAAATATAGTATTTTCATCTACAGGCCCAGGTGTTATCTTTTTTAAATAACCTAAACCTTCTAATTCAACTGATATTGAATGTTGTTGTAACCAATTACCTTTATCCCGTGTCGAACCAATATGATTACCATACCATTTTAAAGGTATTAATTGTTCATAAGTACCATCTCTTTGTATAATATAATGACAACAAATCCTATATTGTGCTGATTTTGGTCTTCTCCAAATTCCAATACAAGTATCAATTGAATAGTTACCTGCAGTGTGGTGTATTACAAACTGTATTTTTGGTTTTTCTATTTGCTTATATATTATACCGGTAGGACTTGGTCCTAGTAAAGAATATCCTCTAGTTAATGTTTTTGCCTCTTCTGGTGGTCCATTCCAAGTTGAAACTACTCCCGATTCAGCACCAGCTTCAACTGGATCAGTATTAGCATAAAATTCATCAACTACTTGTTTTGCTGGGACATTTGCTCTTTCTGGTGGTAAAGTTGTTTTTGGTTGAGAAATAGTAGATATCTCAGTAGTCCATTTATTTCCTTCTATATTATGACTTATACCATCAATTATAAAGGATAATGCACTTGGGTAATTTTGTGGTAAAAACTTAGTATTAACAGTTATAGAATTGTATATTTTTATTCCAGCAATACCATCACAAGTTATAGATAAGGAAACGGGGATAAAACCTGTTTTTCCTGTTGTTACACCATCTTCAAATAATCCATCTGTTCTTTTAGCATAATATCTTTTAAATGCATTGTATCCTCTATCTACAAAATCTTTATTAGAATCACTGTACCAATATAAAGCTTCTGATAGTGGAGTTGATTGTCTTTGGTAGGTTTGGTTTTTAGAGTTTTCAGCAGCTGTTCCTGTTGTTTTATTTACCCCCTCTGTATCTTTTCTTAAAAAATTTGATGTGGCAAGAACAAATCCTATGCTAGTTTGAGCTCTAAGTCCACTTGGAGGTTTAGAACCCACTAATACCAAACTTTGTCCTAAACCCCCAAATGCATCAACTAAATATGAAGGATAATCTGTTTGTTCTCCATCTGTATCTGGGTTATAAATTGAAAGTTTTAATTTATCAAATTGTTTATCAATATTTTCAAAATTTCTTTCTACTTCAGCTATAAATTCTTTATTTTGGAATAATCTATTTCTAGATAATTCTAGGGACTCATCAGTTGTTCCCGTAGTTAAAATTTGACTTTCAATAGCATTACTTCCCACCTGAACAACATTATTAACAGCATTATAAGCTGTATTGAAGCTAGCTTTTAAATTTGCTTTAAATGAAGATGAAATGAATCGTAAGAATCTGTATTAAATGATTCAAAATTATTAAGTTGTAGAGATTGAATATTAGGATCTTTAACTGTAAATTCTTCTGTTTTATAAGTATATGTATAACCAGTACCATTAGGAGATATTTTAAGATTACTACCAGCAGCCCTCATTTGTTCTAATTCAGCCTTATATTTAGACTGTGCAATAAGATTTACAGCAGCAACTCCTCCATCTGTTGTTGTTGTAGGTGCTGCAGCTTGTTCTATAAAATCTGTTAAATTACCATCTGAAGTTTGGTATTGAAATCTATTATCTAACCCTTTATGCCAATTTTTATAACCTACAGCATCTAATGTGTTTGTGGTTGAGCCCGCAGCTGTAGCTCCAATAGATATTTGAGTCATTAATTTAGGAGTAATCTTAGTTTGAAAACTAAAATCAGTTACAAAACCGGAAGTTCCTTTATCATTGTTAAACCCATAAATATCCCAATATACACTGGTACCATTATTATACAAATCATTAAACCCTGCAATTGGGTTTTCATCTATAAAATAAATTTGAGTATCATTTTTTATGCTTACAGTTAATTCTGTAACCCCACCCATACATCTATTTACACCATCTAATAGTTTTTGTAAAAAATTAAATAAATCTAATTCATTATTTTCATTTTTATTTGAATTTAAAACCTCTGCTATAAAAGTTGTATTAAAATAAATATTCATTAATAAACCATAATTACATCCTTTTTCTGATATAGCAAAAGTTTTTAAATCTTTAAATTCAGGTAGAAATACACTATCAGTTAATTTTGATTCTGCGGTATATAAAGGTTTAAAAATACAAATTGAAGGATCTAATGGGATTAAGTTAGGTTCATAATTTATCACATTATAGTTTGGATTATGTTCAAACTCTAACATAGAAAATCCTTTTTCACTTCCTTTAGTATTAACTTCAAAAACAACATTGTTTTGAATTTGCTTTAGTAATTCTTCAAATCTAATATAAAATTTAGATGTTGGTGGAATCTTTTTTCTATTAGCTTCTATTGAAGAGTTATTAGAGGATAAAGTATTGGATGCTGCCGATACATTTATTTTTGCATTTAATGTTGAATCACTAGTAGTATTTACTGTAAGTAATGCTTTTCCTATTGCTGCTGGTGAATTATCACCTGTTGATGCTACTGTTGTAGTTTTATTAATATTTTTATTTTGTTCTTCAGATAATGTTACTGAAACTGTGTTTCCTACTGTTCCAACAGCATTAGGTAGAAAAGCATAATTTGGATCACTAAATAATTCTCTAGACTTAAAAGTTGCTACTACTTGAGCTAAATAAGTAGATAATCTATCAGACCCCATATTAGTTAATATAGCAGGACTATCTTCTCCATCACCTCCTACATCACTTGTTTGAACTTCGTCAGTATTAATTTGATAAATTTGTCGTAATTTTTCTTTTCTTGTGTTTAATTGACCTTTGGTAAGTGGAGAAGATGGAACAAATACATTTAAAGATTCTATTACACTCCCTAAAGTAATTAAATTAACAGTTATATCATATGAACCATCTGATTTTAGGTCCCANGAAAAATTATTAACTTTCCCAAAAAAACCANTATAATTACCTTGATAGTTAGTAGTTTCCTCATCTATTAAATTTAGCATTTCCCTCTGGGTGTTTGTGCTATTAAACCAGGATTTATCTATTATAGTAGTTCCTATATCTTGAATTACACCAGAATTAGAGTTAATATATTTATCCCACCCAAATTCTAACATCATACAAAATCCAAGTCTTAAATATAACGTTTCAATAACTCCAAATTGAAATTTATTATAAGCTTTGATTTTTACTTCTGCCTTTCTAATAGAACCCCTATTAAGAGATTCAACACTTACAGAAAGTATACCAGGAATGGGTTGAAGTCCTCTTTCGCTACCTCCCATACCACCATATATAGCATCTTTACCACTAGTCCAAGTTGTATTACTTCTTACTCCCTTTCGTTGGTTTGGAAGTGGTTCTTCCCTTGAAGATTGTACCCCATTAAAAAGTATATATTCTTTTGCTAAGTTTATACCCTGTAAAGAACTTGCTTCTGCATTGTTTAGGTAATTTTGTTCACTAAGATTAGTGATTCTTGATGTATCATTAACATAAACCCCGGATGCAAATTTAATCCAAATATTTCTATTATTTAAATAATTTAATACTTCTGGGGATCTAGCAGTACTGCTACCCTTTGAAGAAGCACCAAATACTTTTTGTCTTGCATCTATTTGCTTTGCAATTGGTGCTGATATTGGATTTCCTAATATGTTCCCTAACATAACTTTTTATTATTAAATTGAATTTATTGCTTCATACTGAGTAATTATAGCACTTATATTTGTTGGAATTCTAATTTGTACTCCTAAAGGGGGGTACATTGAACCCTGATTAAATTGTGGGTTTGCTAAAGATATAATCCACCATAAAGTAGGATCACCATAATAACTTTGAGCTAATAAATCAAATCTATCTCCTTCATCTGTATAAGCATAAAGATCATTAAAACTAGAAGGTATTTTTGGAAAAGTAACCGTTGATTTATAGGCTTTTCCAGTGGGTGTACTTAAAGTACTTATTGGTCTATATCTCCCCATTGCTTTATTTTAATTTAAAGAATCAGTTAATTGTTTTATTTTTTCTTCTTTCCCATCTGGTAGATAATTTTGTGTTATACCATTAGATAAAGAAATATATCTTTGTGCTCCAAATGTAGTAAGTTCTCCTTCTTTATTATAATCATTTTTCTGGATTTGGGGAACAAAGCTTTGAATAGGAATAAAATTAAAACCAGATACTTTTATCATATGTGGTACTTCTTTAACAGATTGATCAGAAAATGATCTCCCACTAATACTACTATTACTATTACCAATGGCTATTTCCCAAGGAGATTCTTGGGGAACTTCATAACTTATTCCAGTCATAATTCCAATTTGGTTGTAAAGATATCCCCCAACTGTTAATTCAATTAAATTACCCCTCATGTAACCCGCTTGAGAATAATCAGGAGCACATACTGATGCTAAATAATTTAATTTTTGGTACATAGGCATTAATTCTTGTTTTGATTGAGCTACTACAGTCCAACCAAGACTAAAATTTCTATCAAATCCTGCATAATTATAAAAATTTTCACCCCTACCAGCATATTTTTGTGATTCCCATTCTGCTGTGTAGTTATCAGTCATACCATCTAGAATAGCTCTAAAATGTATGTAATTTTTTAAACTAGGATTATTATTATCTATTACCCCAATTCTAAACTTGCAAAAATCATTTAATTTTGGATCTGTTTTTGCTTGTGAAGCTTGGTATATAGGGGAGGAATTAATTTCATCTAAAGAAGTTCCTCTACCTAATACATAATTTTTTCTATCAAAAGACTTACCAGGATTGCCTAAATTAACTCTACCTTCAAATTGTAAATTATTATCAGTATAATCAAGTGAAGATGCTCCTTTATTATTGGTTCTACGTTGTCTAAAATCCTGAATTTCAGGGTCATTATATATATTATTATCAGTAACTGTATTAGATAGAATTGAAGAATTCATTAACTGATCATAATCTAATGTTGTGCCTAAACCTCCAACAGTAGGTGAATTTGCTTGGTAAGATCCTGATTGGAAAACACTTAAACCTAAATTACTAATAAATGCCCCACTTACTACATCATTAGTAGTTTTAAATTGACCATCTAAAATATTTGTTCCTGATAAATTTTCATATTTTTTACTAACACCACTACCATTAAAATATCGGGCACCATTAAAATTATTAGTTCTAGGATTTCTAAAATTAGAATAATTAAAATAACCAGAGTTAAATGAATCATAAAACCCAACATTATTTAATTCAGTATTATTACGACCAGTTCTTTGTTCTTGAACCATAGTAACAAAAGTATTCCCAACACCTAAATCAGATCCTGGTCCACCAGTGTAACTATATAATATATTGTCAGAATTAGTATTACTATCAATTTGGTTTTTAGCAAAAGTAACTAACCTACTTTGAGGAGTAGCATTATTACCTATCCTTTCTGAAAAGGCAGCAGTGTTAAAATAAACAGGGTTGCCTGCAGGATCTTGTGATGTTCCATCTGTAGCTGCAAATGGGTTTAAACCTTGTTTTAATAAATGAAATCCTATACCATTAACACCCGCTTGAGCTAAAGTAGATGTTGGTAGATAAATACCATTGTTTTGGGCTTTTTTATTGTCTATTTTTGGATTTGTAGAATCTTTAGGTCCTGCTAAAACATTTATTCCTGTTCTTGATAAAACATTTTGTTTAGCTGCAAATAATAACCCATTAGGAGATTTTAGATCAGTAAACATTTTTCCTAATCTATCTAAATCTTTTACAGTAGTTTGAGGTAGTAATTGACCTCCCCTTAAGAGAAAATCATCAAAAGGTTGAGGCCCTACTCCAGCATCAAAATCAGCTGTTGAAAATTTTCTTTGAGGTAAATCTTTTATAACATAGGGTTGACCACTCGCATTAGTTTTGCGAGGACCAGCTCCACGTCGGTCATAACCATATTGAGGAGCATTATAATCTGAAAGATCAGTCCGTATTTTTAATAATTTAGAGCCCAAGAAATCTTATATTAAGATCTGCTGCTGTTGTACTGAGTTACGTCAGATGTTCTGTTTGGATCAAGGTCAACTACATAATCTTCGTATGTACCTAATTCAAATGTATTATTGATAGGTAAACCATCACTTCCTCTTCTTAAAGGGGCAGATGGTCTTTGTCCTTGGTTAGCAGATAGTAATGTTTTTCCAGTGCTAAGTAAGTTTGATAATGTTGGCATAATTTTAAATTTAATGGTTATTATTATTTTGTTATAAATATTATTATTGTACAGAAAACGCACCCATGTCTACTGCTGTACCTAATTTTACATCATTCATTTTTATTACAGGGGATGTTTTAGATCTGTTTAATATAGATTGTAATAATTGATTTGTTCTTTTAACTTCTGCTACTACAATATTATTATTCTGTGGGGGAGAAGCTGCACCCGGTTGAGATGGGAATAAGTCTGTACCCGCTATGACTGTATCTTTATTATTTAAAGCTATTGCTCCTTCAGGACCCATTATTGTTCTAGAACCATAACCACTTCCAGCTCCTGGCGACATCATATCATCTGCTTTATTATAAAAACTATAACCTAAAGCTAAAGCTGCTGCTGCACCTGCTATACCTAAAATAGGACCAACAAAAGGGTATGCTGATAAAGAAGAAAAAGCACTTATTGCCATATCTGCTATACCAGCTAATAATCCAATTTTTTTAATTGAATTACTTATACGTAATATAATATTATAAGCTCCAGTTGCTATATTTTTTGCTAATTGTAGAGCATAACTTGCTTGTTCAACAATAAAATCTTTTGCTTTTATAGCACTTACTGCTATAGCAGTACCAAGAGATTTACCACCTAATATATTACTAATTTTCTTTTGAAGATTTTCTTTAATAGAATACATTAAAGACCTTTTTTTAACTAAAGCAGCACCTTCTTCAGTTAATAAATTACCCTTAGCTGTTATTGCTGCTGATAATTTAGCTTTAACTATTTGTTGTTCTGATACTAATCCTAATTTACTAGCAATATTACTTAATATTTGGTTCCTATAAACACCATCTCCTAAAAATTTCATAGTTTTATAAACTGCTACTATACTTCCTAATACTTTTAAAAAGCCTAAAGAATTTTTAACTAGATTAGCCATTCCCGCAACAGCATCTACAATTGAACTACCCATAGGTAATAAAGCATCAGCAATTTGCACAAATACTTCTTTCATTGATGCTACAGAAGCTGCAAATCTTTCTTGAACTGATTCTCCATGTAATTGAGCTGCTAGATTATCATCTCCTAATTTTTTTCTAATTTGTTCTTCAGAATTTCCAGCTTTTTTTAACTTATTATAAGCTTCTAAAGCAGTACCTTCTTTTGCACCTAATTTAGCTAATATTTCTTTATCTTGTAAAGATTTTGCTAAATCCTCTTTGCTCATCCCTACAGCTTTTGCTAATGCTTCTTGCTCTATTCTACCCATTTTACTAAAATCAGCTGCTGTTCCTGTGATTTTAGCTACTTCTTCTGCTACACCTGCTAAATTATTAGTTAAAGCAAATTGTCTTGCTTTTTCTAAATTAATATCTTTACCTAATAACATTTCAGCTTCTAACTCGGCCGTTATAGAAGATTCAAAATCCATTAAACTATCTGCTATACCATCTACCTTAGATAACTCCATTCCAAATTTCTTAGCAGTTTGAACTGCTTTTGCTAATTCGGGAGCATTATTACCCATACTTAATTGTATGCTACTAGATAAACCTGCAACCTCTTTTAAAACATTTTTTTCACTTATAGCTGTTTTATTAGCTGCATTCATAGCTGCTGATTGACCCAACACATTAGCTGTTATTTCTTTTGATGTTTTACCCGTTAGTAAACCAAGTTTTGCAAGTTCTCCACCCGTTTCGGCGCTTAACCCCATTTGATGTGTTAACTCCGTTTGAGTTTGGAGCATATCATTTGTAAGCATTTTATTAGTTCCAAATATATTGGATAACTCCATTTGGGATTTTGCAACACCAGCAGTAGTTACAAACACATTTTGAGAATTCATAGCAATTTCAGAAAATTCCTTATTCATTCCCTGTGCTTCGCTATAACTTATTCCTAAATTTTGTGCTACTTCTCCTGTTATTTTATCTAATTCCATAAAAGCATCTACAACAAGAGCTATACCAACCTCTAATAACCTCATTGGGGTTACAGTAGCTGATAGATTTCCACTAAGTAATTTTGATGCTGTGCCTGATTTATCGAGTTTGTCTAATAAATTTTTACCTCCTTCTCCAAGTAAGGTAAATAAAGATTTTTGTTTTTGTTTCTCAACATTTTCTGCTACAAGGGTAGAAAGTGTATCTTCTTGAATAGCAAATTGAGCACTAAGTTGATTAGAAAGTTCTTTATCTAACTTTATACCATTAGCTATTAGATTATTTTGTTGCCTTTGAATTGTTCTTTTTCTAGTTGCAACAGCTGCTATTTCTTTTTGAATTTTTGCTTCTACATTAACACCCTTATTTATCTCAGCTTGTAAGTTACCTATCTTTTTTAATGAAGCAGCATTTTGACTTATAGCAGAACCTATATTTTTAGAAAAAGCCTCACCAACTTTTTGAGTTTCTTTATTTACATCAATTAAGTTATATTCTATTTCATCCTTAATTTTTTGACCTATTGAAGTAAACGCATCTTCTAAATACCCTATTTCTTCATTTAGAGCTTTAGCTGCTTGTTGTGCTTCTAAAATTTCTTTCTTTCCAGCCATTACAATTAGGTTTTCTTATAAATATGAAAAAAAGCAACTATTTGTAGCTGCTCTTTCCCTGATATGCTTTAGATGCTTGTTTAAATTGTGGTGCATTTACTTTACCATCTGAATTTACAAGTGATGTTTGATTTTTTTCACCTGCTGATTTTTCAGCTTTTGCCTTTTTCTCATAAAAGTCATTTATTTCTTTAAAAGTAAATTTACGTAACCAAAGAGGCATATTATATATAGTATTATAATCATACCCACCATTTCCATGAAAAATTATTTCATGTATTTGTTTAAATATACTTAATCTAATTTGAGGAGCTGTCTCCGAAGTCAGGCCAAAAAAAGTTAAGCCCAATAGGCACAACTACCTCCTCTCCAGTGTCTAAAATAACATTAAGATCTACATCAGGTGATGTATTTTTTAAATGTTCTCTAAATGCTCTAGCATCTCGTGCTAGGAAATAAGTATCAACATATTCTCTAATAATTTTTACCTCATCTTCCCCATTAACTGATGTTAAAGCATATTTTAATCTTGTGGATGCATCTGGACTAGCATTTCTATTTAATTTTTTAAGGCCTTTTAATTCTTGCTCAATTTTAGACTCATCATGTCCTGAGAGTAATTTGTAAGTAATTGGGGTTTTACTATATGGTAAAGTAAAAGCAAATTCATTTTTACCTTCAATCATGTTAGACCCATCAAAATCTTTATTTTCTAATCCAGATAAATCTATAATTTCTTCTCTTCCACCAATTTTAACTTTATAATCAGATCCATATCCTAAAACACGGGTTGCTATTAAAATTGCATTTTTATCACCTGTTATTAAGTCTTTAAGGTTAATTTTAGAAACTATTACAGAGTCTAAAAGTTTGTCTAATACTACTCCTTTTTCAATATAAGCTTGGTTTGAAAGAATATCTTCTTCTTTCGCTGTCATATACTTAATTTCTACTTTACCACTTGATAGGGGATTGTCTTTTGAATATACTAAACCCTTTGAAGGTAGTTCTATTTCTTCTGTTGGAAATTTAAATTCGGCCATAATCTTTATTTAGTTAAAACGTTTTTATCGTTGATACATATTAAGATAAAAAAAAGCTCGGCCAAAGCCAAGCTATTTTTCAAATTAGGGGTGGGTAAAATTTTTAGAAATTTAGTATACAATAATCTGGTTGAACTGTCATTGTAATTTCTTGTGCAGTATTTTCTGTATCCCAATTATAATCTCCAAATGAAGCTTCTGTAATCATTGCTCCTTTAATAATCCATTCTGATACAATATCGCCTACAGGTCCTAGTACGTTAATTGTTAGATCTTTCTTATAGAAATCACTATAACCATCTCTACCAGTTACTGATTCATGGTGTAAACGTACCCATTCCATAGTAGCTTGAGCTCCTGAAGGAGTAATTGGGTCAAACAATGTAAATTGTATTGTGTTCCACTTTGTTTTTCCTTTAACATATCTTTCAACATTAATATGGTTTAAAGCTACTGTGCCTTGAGTTAAAGAAACTGCTCCTACACCTTTCATAATGTAAGCTGGGAATCCATCTACAAAAGCGATAAATCTATTTGCCTGTTTTGGCTCAAAAGATGTGAAAAATATCTCGTTTGGGTTTAATACTGCCATTTTATTTTTTTATTTTATTATAAATATTTATCTTTTTTATTTTTATGCTGGAAATGTTGCTCCAGTTGGTAATACATTAAAATCAAGTATAATAAATTCAGCTGTTCTAGTTGGTTGTAGGAATATTTGACCTATTAACTCATTTCTATCTATTACATCTGGTGTATTATTACTTTCATCCATTACTACTTTAAATGCATACAATCCTTGTCTTTGCTGAACACTTTCTAAGTATGGATTTACTTGTGTTAAAAAGTTTTGTCTTGTTGCTATTGTATTTTGTTCAAATACTAAATTATCAGCAATTTGAGAAATAAAACTCTTAAGTGTTATAAGTAATCTTCTAACATTTACTCTATCTAATGCAGAAGCTGCTTTTTGAAGTGTTTTCTGACCAAATACTACTACTCCCGTTGCTGGGAATGTTGCAATTGGGTTAACATTTGCTTCATATAAAGTATCTCTATTAGTAGAAGTTAATCTTCTTTCAGCTCTAACAACTTGTCCCATTCCACCTCTAGTAATACCTGCTGGCGCAAACCATGGATCACTTGAAGCATCTGTAAACGCATATACTCCTGGTATAAATGTTGATGCGGGAATGAATACTAATTGTCCTGAATTTGGATCAACTGTCTGTAGCCATGGCCAGTATGTAGCTGAATAACTATTATCAATTCCAGCTGCTTGTGTCGTTACTGTTGATATAGATTGATTATATCTTACTAAATCAATAACTGCAATAGTATCACCTCTTGAAATCGCATTGTTCATTAAAGAAGTAACTTGATTAGCATGGTCTTGGTAATTTAATCCTGGGGTTGAAACTACGTTATAAGAATAACTATCAGCATCTGCTAATAAATTAAGAGCGTTTACATAATCTCCTCCTATTAATCCTTGTGTATCTGATGCATTAATATCTTGATAAAATCTTGCTTGTCTCCCTATTGGAATATTAGAACCTCCTGCGCCATCAAATGAACCTGATATTCTTTGTGGTAATGAGGATGTAAATTCTGCTTTTGCAGTACCATTATTATTAAAATAGTTTGGTGTTGCTTGATTTATTGCTTTTACTCTAACGTAATTTGAAATATTTGGATATGATCCTGATTCTTGTAAATAAGTATCTACTCCTTCAGTTATTAATGTTGTTTTAACATCTCCAATTGCTCTTGAAATAAAATTTGGGGCAAATGGGTCTAAAGAAACATTATTGTATTGTTCTAATACTACTTTATTATTAGTATCATCATTTCCTCTTCTAACTAATAAAGAAAATACACCTGATGCTGTATTAACACTAGCTATTTCCCATCTTATATTATCTGCAGATCCACTTACTAAAGCACCTCCAGTTAATTCTTGTCCATTAGAATCTGATCCTACTGGGAATACATTATTCATAATTACTCCTTCAGAAATTGTTTCTAATTCAAAAGAAGGTAAATTTTCTATCATTCCATCTGTTAAGATAAATGTTGGAGCTACAGCTGGGTTACCAATATCACTAGCTGCTATTGTTACAGTATCACCCGCAGCATAATCTGATCCATCTTCTGTTATTACTACAGAGGATATTTCTGTTAATACGTTAGTTTGACCAATAGTAAAGGTTAAATCACCCGTTACTGTTCCTAATGTTGTAAGGGCAGTTAATGTTGCTGCTGTTATTGTAACAGTTTGTCCTGGTACATATAAAGTTCCTTCTAATACTACTATTATTGCAGTAATAACACTACCTGCTGATGTTATTGTTACTGTTGCTCCTGTACCCGCAGATGTAGTAATAGCTTGGGCGGCCGTAGTCGCATCTAATGTTGTAGTAGGTGCACTACCTACAATTGCTAAATTAGAAGATTTAATTAATATTCCATTTGAATTACTAGTTACTACAGTTCCTTTAGCACCTGATCCTGCACCCGCACCTGTATCTGTTATTGCTACTTCAGTATATGTTGCTGGAGCTGCTGAACCACTACCTTGGTTAGGTTGTAATCCAGAAACTAAAGTACTTCCATTTAATCCACCATTACCCTCAATATTACTTTGAATATTTGTAGATATTGCAGGAGACCATGTAGCTGATGCTGATGCTACTCTAGTTACTAAGAGTGAAGTACCACCATTTTGAAAATATTGATTTGCTGCTATTGACGTTAAATAAGTGTATTCATTAGAACCACTTTGTAAAGCACCACCAAATATTGTTTGATATGAACCAAATGAACTAATTAAAGTTGGTCTTTCAACTGGACCTAATACTGTAGGGCCAATAATTGCTGCACCTATGTCAACTGGTTGGGAGGTAACGAGAGTTTGATCATTTTCCCTTGCTAATACACCTGGAGATATTAATGTTTCTGCCATTTTATTATGTTATTTTAATATTGTTTTATTATAAATATTAGAAACCTATTCAAAAAACTATTTTGTTAAAGTAAATTCTCCACTTTTTAAGTCAATACTTCCTTCACCATATTTATCCTGTAGTTCTTTAGCAGTTTTATTTGATTTTTCTTGTAAATCACCTAACCCATCTAAAATTGAAGCTCTTTGACCTTCTATAATTGCTCTTTGAATATCAACTTGACCTAACTCAAAGGTAATTTGATTTTGTTGTTGTTGATAACCTTTTAGAATTTCTAATTCTTCTTTTGATAACTTAATTGATTTACTCATTTTATTTTTGTTTATAAATATTAATAATTGTTTTTAACTACCATAATTCTTCATAATTTATATTGACATAATTAGAACTTTTATATTCTTTCATTAGATCAATAAAATTATCTTTGTATACATAACCTATCTTTTTTATTTTAGGTAAGTATATTAATTTTTTTTTATCTTTTATGTTTATAACTGTATCATTAANTANAAAATCAAATCCTTTTGATTTATTGTTATATATTAATGCTTTAGAACTGTGGGGTAAAGGNTGTACAGTAGAATGAGTTGTATCATTTTGTATTAAAATTTTAAAATCATCATGNTTACTACAATTTAACATATCAGGTTCTTCGAATTTAATTAAATCCTGTATTTCGTCTTTAAAAGTTACATAATGAAAATTTTTAATAAT
>JGI24003J15210_10000637_pt1 | contig 14930 bp, 11 predicted proteins | sample LinPmetageLP28_FD_15210 | JGI IMG/M metagenome (IMG submission 15210)
TGCTGACGTGCTTACGAGCGCGTTGGCCTTAAGCACGGTGGCTAACCTCACTTGCGATTCTGGTGCTTTGATCAGAGCCAAGGTAAAAGGCACCACCCATGATACTAATTCTCTACGTATTTACGCTGCCGATCAGTGCAGTGAAAGAGCCTACGTGTATGTCAAGAATTTAGATTCGGAGCTTGAGCAATACGTTTATGTATACAACGACTCTGAGGCTGATGCGCTTGTAGCTAAGATCGGTGGTGGCGAATTTGCCTTTATTCCCGTTGCAGTGGATAAGGCTTTCGCGGTTTATGCTACAAAGGTAGACACGATGGTAGAGTATGGTGTATTTGGTAACGACAACTCAACTGTTCCGTTCACTGGAGCTGGAATAGATTAATAAATAAGACATGGCACATCCTTCAAATGCATTCCCTAAAGAGTTTTATCTTGTCAATGGGGCAAAAACAGTTACTGGCGATTTCTATGCCATTCAGGTTTTGGTAGCTGCTAACGCAGTTATGACCGTAAAGGGGTCTGGCATTTTTGANCCTCTTGCCGAGAACGCAGCTAGTNCGGATCAGTACATAGACCCTGTTACTGGTGGGTCCTTAGCGGCAACCCACANTGCGGGGCAGTACGAAAGACTTAGCACTTACGCAGGCACCATCCCTTGTGTAGTAGGAACTACAATCTATGGGTCTTTTAACTCCGTAGAAGGTACGGCTGGAGATCAGTTTGTGGTTTATAGCAAATAATAGAATTAATTAATTAAATATAATGGAAGAAAATAACGAAACCATTGCAGGATTTGAGGTCTTCAGTAATCCTGAGGACCTTGCTGCTTCTACTAATGAAGCTCAAGAACAACCTGTAGTAGAACAAGAAGCTGTATCAGAACAGCCTATGGAGGAAGCCCCTTCGCAGGAATCTTTTGATCAGCCCTCTGTAGAAACAGAGCAGCCTCAGTATCAGAACGAATCAGATCAGAACTACTCTGAGCCTGAACTTGAGGGAGCTGTTATGGAGTTTTTAAGTGAGCGTCTCGGAAGAGAAATCACCTCATTTGAAGACTTCAATCAAGAACAAGAAACTAACGCTATTGACGAAAGAGTCGAAGCCATCGCACGTTTTGTAGATGAAACAGGACGCGCACCAGAAGATTGGTTTAGGTTTCAGTCACTGAATCCAGAAGGTATGGATGACATGACGGCCATTCGCATTCAGATGTCGAATGAATACCCTAACCTCTCATACGATGAGCTTAGCCTTCTAGTTGATAGCAAGTATAAGCTTGACGACGACCTCCACTCGGAGGATGAAGTCAGGTTATCTAAGCTTCAGCTTAAGATAGACGGAGACAAAGCCAGAGGGCAAGTTCAGGAAATCAGAGAAAGCTACTCTGCACCTGAATCCGAAAGCCAAGCCTTCGAGTCTGCAATTGATGAAGAATGGATCTCTACAATGTCGCAAGAAGTGGATGATCTCACGGGTCTAGAGTTTGACCTGGGGGAAGACAAAACTTTCGAGTTCGGCCTAGATGATGCATATAAGAATCAATTAAAGGGCAAACAAGCTCGTCTCGACGAGTTCTTCGACTCCTACGTTAGGGAGGACGGAAGCTGGGATCACGACTTGCTGTCGTCCCACATGGCGGTTATTGACAACGTTGACAGAATTGTAAAGTCAGCATACACCAAAGGTTTAGGTGATGGTCAACGAACGCTTGTGAACACAGCAGCTAATGTTTCCGCTGAGTCCCCACAACAAGGGAATCAAAATCAACAAATCAATCCACTCTCCGCTCAAGTGAAACAACTATTAAACTCACGAGGAGGGGGATTAACTTTTAACATTTAACATTAGATAATTATGGCAAATATTACAGGCCAACCAGTTCTAGACCCGACTCTGGTCGGAGCCAACTCTAGCTTTGATATTAATCAAACCAAGCTAGGCAAAGGGTTTAAAGCAACCCCAGATACTTACACGACTATTGATGACCTCATTAAGGCTACCAAGCAGGATATCATGCCTGACTTGGTTAAGACTTATGGCGATCAAGGTTTAACTGGATTTTTGAAGCTCACAGGAGCGGTAAACAACGGAGGATCATCCGACCAAGTAGATTGGTGGGAGGAAGGTCGTCGTCATGAAGCGATCCTTCACGGATTGACCTCAAGTAGCACAGGAGCATCATTAACCATCGCGGGGTCTCCAGCGGACTCTTGGGACGCTAAGTGCCAAAAAGGTGATGTTTTGATGGAAGCAGAGACAGGCGTTAGATGTATTGTAACCGCTGGCGGTTTAGACAGTGAAGGCGCCTCTACAGGACCAACAATCAAACCTTTGAACGGTGTAAACTTCACTGGCGCTGATTTTGTTAGCGGAGGAAAGTTCATCAAGATCGGTAATCTTTACGGTCAAGGAACAGCCCAGCCAGTTGCTTTTGACGATCCAGGTATGGTTCGTTACACAAACCCATACATGATCATTAAGGATCGCTATGAGGTTAATGGTTCACAGGCAACCAACGTCGGCTACGTAAACGTTGGTAACGGCGATTACAGATGGTTCATGTACGGAGAGCAAGAAGCTCGTAAGCGTTTCGAAGACAAGCGTGAGATGATGATGCTCTTTGGTGAGAAGGGAGCGCCAATTGATGGCGCAGCTGGTTCTGAGGGTTACTTCTCTGCCGTTGAAGCTCGCGGTATCGTGGTAAGCAATTCAGGCGCAAACGCACTTGACAGCTTTGGTGAATTCGACGATATCATCATGGAGCTTGACCGTCAGGGAGCGCCTTCTGAGTACGCTATGTACTTGAACAGAAAGCAAGATTTGGCTATCGACGACATGCTCGCTTCTGGTATCTCTACTGGCGTTACTGCTGGTCTTCCAGGTCAGTTCGGTGCATTCCAAAACAACGCAGATATGGCTGTACAGCTTGGATTTAAGAGCTTTACTCGTGGTGGATACACTTTCCACAAGCACGACTGGAGGTTGTTAAACGATCCAAACATGCTGGGCGCCGCAACAAATAGCTTTGTTCAAGGAGCTATGGTTCCATTGCGAACTGTTGCTGATGCTCGTTCAGGCGCACAAGTACCTGCTTTGTCTATGCACTACAAGGAGGCAAACGGATACTCTCGTGAGATGGAGCACTGGGTTTCTGGTGGAGGCGTTTTGGGTCACACCAACAACGGCGATGCTGGAAAAGACAACGCTGTATTCCACTACAGATCTGAAATCGCTCTTTGCGTTCGTGCTGCTAACCAGCACGTAATGATTAAGGGCTAAATATTAACCGAGTGAAGGGTGGGGGCCTTCGGGCTCCTGCCTTTAACTTTTTAAAAAAAAAACTATGAAAAGATTCTTAAAAGTAGATAGCGGAGTATTGGTTGAAGCCGCAAACGTAGCTAAGCTTTCAGACAATGGATCCGCAACAACAATTACTGTGAACTGGGACTCAGCATCTAATGGTGTAGATTCCTTTACGGTAACTGGAGCGGCAGGAGCAGCTTATTTGGAAAGACTCGTTGAAGCAATCAATTACTCTACGCAGGCTATTATCGACGCTGCTAAGGTATAATCTTCTAGGCTATGAAAAAGTTTTTGAAGATTAACACAGGCGCTTCAGGCGCAACTGGAGAAGGCGCTTTGTTCTCTATCGACAAGCTAGAGAGCATTGCCTTAGACACGACGAACAATGCCATTGACGTTGAGGGATTTGGCGGAGCAAAAGCTATAGACCTCTCGTTTAGCGTTGTTGCGGGCAAAGAAGCTGAAGCCGCCGAAGAGCTGGTCAAAGAGATCGTAAACGGAAAGAATAACGTCATTGACGCTCTGAATTTTTCCAAGAACATCTTAGGTCCAGAGATTGCAGCTGCTTACACAGCAGGTGATGTTGTTGCAGGTGCTGCCATTACAGCTACTGTTGCTGGGGCTTTTACAGGGTGTACGTTTGCAGCTACTATTACTGATAGCGCGGACGCTACACTTACCAACAGCGGAACGTTTACTGGCGCTACTGCTCCTGCTCTTTCGTTTGACGATACTGGAGCTACATTGACAGCAGGTGCTGCAACAATTGTTGTGGATATCTCATACCCCAACAGAAATGAGGTAGCAAAGTCAGTTAGCTTAGCTGTTACTTTGACGTAATAACGACACACTGAATACACATGAAATTGGCCCTTAGGGGCCTTTTTCTTTTTTCTTATATTTGCATTAATTAATTTAATTTATTATGAATTCACAAGTCAAGAAGGCCCCAGGCCGACCTAAGAAAGAAGCGCCTGCTCAGGCTGTCGCTAAGAAGAAGCCTCTTATCAGAAGAGAGGAGAAAGTACAAGAACACAAAGAATACGAAGTCATCCGTGGAGGTGGTGTCGTATTTATGCTTCCTCAGAAAGGGGTAACTGTTTATGACAAGCAGAAGGACACTGTGCGGGAACTAAGGTACTGCCCTAACGAGCCGTCTATCTGGGCTGATGAGCAGGGAGATAAAGCTGTCAAGAAATCAGTTCTGTTTCGTGATAAGCGCTTGTTTGTAAACAAAGATCAGCCTAACCTACGAGACTTTATGGAGGTCCACCCAGGCAACAAGGCTAACGGAGGAAACCTGTTCCAAGAGGTCAACAAGAAGAAAGACGCAGAGACAGAGCTTAAGAAAGAGTTCTTGCTTACCGATGCTATCGCTATGGTGAGAGACAAGGACATCCAGGAGCTTCTGCCTGTAGCCATGTTCTTTAACGTGAGCATTGAGACTCCTGTGTCTGAGATCCGATACAACCTCTTGCAGATCGCTAAGAAGAAGCCAGAACAGTTTATCAAGTCATTTGATTCACCTCAGGTTGCAGCGCGTTCTATTATCGTTCAGGCGAAAGACTATCAGATCCTTAANGTAAAGAAAGACGGTGTATACTGGTTTGACTCAAACGGACTTATCGTTTCAGTNCCAGTAGGTCAAGACCCAATGGACGTTATGGTTAGGTTCTGCCTAACAGAGAAAGGAGCTTCGGTTCTATCATCCCTAGAAGAAAAGCTAGAGCGTCTAGCATAAAGAAAGGCCACCTTCGGGTGGCTTTTTTGTTTGTCGTATATTTGTTCTATGGCTCAAAAGTTCTTCTTATTTAAGAGAAAAGACCCCGCTGTATCTGGTGGTGCGCTGTTTTCTGATAACGGAAAAGGCATAAGTGTGATATCCTTTCCAGCTAGTAACCTAGCTTATATGGTTGCTCTTAAGGGATCAATCAATATGTATTTCAACAACTCAGCCCCGTTTGAAGAGAACAGCCTTAAACAAGACGGAGAGTCTTTTGAGAAGAGTAGTATTTCAGTCACCTGTAATGCTGGAGAGGAATCTGATTTAATGGAGGACATAATCAACTTCATAAACAGGGAGACAAGCACAAGTGTTATGCGCTTTGACGCTACAGGCGTTCAGAATACGTTTGGTCTAAAAACAGCTACACCAGACATAGACGTTAAGGTTAGGGCTCGTCCTGTGGAAAGAGGTCTTACAGGTACGGAGGCGACGGTAACAGGTCTTGATTCAGCTGCTGTTATTAATGGTATCGACTTTATATCTACTGACAACTTGCCCTTTGCTGATTACGAGGCAGAAGACGTCCCTACAATAACACCTGGAAAATTAACGATAAGCAACTCTGGAACGTCATACGACATTCCTAACGGGGCTTCAGAGGCATCTTTTACCGCAGACCACTCGACAGACTACCCTCCACTGCTTAGGTCTGCTGATTTACTTTGTTCTAAAAAAACGCTTGATTACAACGTTCCTGGAAGGCTTAAAATTGGGGTTATAGCAAACCCTGCTCTTTCATCAAGCACCCTAACGAATAACCTTTCGGGTGTAGCTGGAGCAACCACTGCTGGAAGCATACAAAGAAATAGTGCTAATCTTAGTACTGATATTTTACCCGTTTCAGATTATCCTAGGTTTAATGTTACCACCGACGCTGGCGGAACCGTAACAGAACTAGAAGTTACTTACTCTAGTCGTAACCTACAAGTAGGAGACGAAATTACCATCACAACGGCCACCGATGGCGCTGTAGTTCTGACTGTTGGGAAAAATGATTTTCCTACTGAGATACCTCAAAGCCTTGCAACCTTTATGAGCTCAAACAGTTCGCTTACGCTTGTTTCTCCCTCGTATCCTCTGTATGACTATACTGTTTTTTGCGCTTTTGTAAGACCAAATGGTGCTTTTTTAGATCCTTTCTATGCAAGCATATTTAACGACACCTTAACCTCTACGTTTAGGGCTTGCATGGGTCCTTTCCCTTACAGGTCCTTGGGTAATGTGTTTGAATTTAATCATAACCGTCCAGAAGTATCCACTGTATACCCCACTACACCTAACAAAATAAGGAATGTTGCCAAAGCTGAAGTTCCTTTTTCTAGCTTTATCAAGAAAGACACTAAAACAGAATCTAGTAAAGAGAATTTAGATTCGATAGTCATAAGAAGAACAAAGACTGGCGCTATACACGTTTACAACGGTCTGGGAGAACAGATAGCGTTTCAGTCTTCAAAGGTTGATCCAGATGGGGTTTTTACCCCAGGTAAATTTGGAATGGTCCTTCCTTGTGTTTATGGTGAGCCAACAATTAGAATTGCTAGGTTTGGTGCTATATCAAAGGACATAGGAGATACGGCTTGTCGAGACCTGGGCACTCAGCTGCTTAACAGGTTTAAGGTTTCAGAGGGCTAAAATCTGCTCCTCTTTCTTTTTGTATATTTGTTGTATGGTTAGCGTATTGCAAGTATATACCGCGTTAAAGGATTTAGCGAACAAAGAGCAGAAAGGCTTTATCACCCCTCAGGTGTTTAATTCTTTTGCTGCGCTTGCTCAAATGAATGTCTACAATGAGATGTTCTCTGAGCTAGTAGATGCTAAACGTATAAGCAGACAAAACTTTGATCCTGGAAGAGATAAATCTGTTCGCAAGCAGAAAGAGGAGGATTTGTCTTTCTTTCTTAGAAGAGAAAACATAGTGGAAACTGATACTGGATTTTTTAAGCCAACATCTCTTTCTAGACTTATCGCTATAACGGCAAACGAACTAGGAGACTCAGGGGCGATTGATTCAAGGGTTAACTGTGAGATTGTCTACGATCCAGAAAAAATAGAAAGCATACTTGGGAGTAACCTCTCTGGCCCTACTGCTGCATTTCCTGTCGCTCTCGTATCTGCTATTGACATAGAGGTGTTTCCAGTCCCAACGGCGATTACGGTTTCTTATTACGCCAAGCCCACTTCTTTCAATAAAGACGGAGATATAGACGTAAACCCTCCCTACTATGATTTTAATGTGGTTAATTTCAACGGTAGTGAAGTTGAAGCTTTTGACTCTTTAAACTCAAGAAACTTTATGCTACCTCCTCATTGTCTAACTGAGGTCGTAATGGAGATGGCTAAATTAATCGGTGTTCGATTAAGAGATCAAAACGTCTCTGTTTTCGCAACTCAAGAAGAAGCATCTGAATAATGGCTAGAAATACAGTACCCTTGAGTCAGGTTATAAAAGACTTTATCGTAACGCTAGATGGAGATGATTACGCTAGTAACGCCTCAGACTCTGCTATAAGGAACCTAGCATTAAGAGGTATTCGAGAAATCGGATTTGATATTAGCAAAAAAATCAAGTCTCTTAAGTTGCTGATAAACTCTACAAACAATACTGTTGAGCTTCCTGACGATTTTGTTGATTTGCTGAAGATAGGTATTGTAGATCCAGACGGAATTGTACGTGTGTTTGCAAACAACAAACATATTAATCAGTCGATGTCTTACTCAACCGATGATGGCTTACCTCTGTTTACCTCCACTGACGCTGAAGACACAAACTCCGACGGGGTTTTAGACAGACTAGAAGACAAGACCTCTACTCAGGGGTCCGTAAGCTCCTCGGAAAACCTTAACGACTTTATATTTGACAACTACCTTCACGAAGGCAGCGTAGGTCGCTTATACGGAGCTGGAGGGGGCCACCTGGCTGGCGAGTACAGACTTAATCTAGAGCAAAACAGAATTGAGGTAGAAACAAACAACGCCTACACGCATGTAGTTGTAGAGTATATAGCAGACGAAGCTCGATCAGCCGACCCTGCTGTTCATGTTTATGCAGAGGAGGCGCTTAGGTCGTATGTGTATTACAAGATTATAGAGCGAAAATCATCCGTCCCAGCAAACGAAAAGTCTAGGGCTAGAGCAGAGTACTATAACGAAAGAAGGAAAGCTAATGCTCGGTTGAGCAACTTCACCAAAGAGGAGGCTTTAAAGACAATTCGTAAGAACTTTCATCAAGCGCCCAAGTACTGATGCCAATAGATAAAAGAACACCAAGGGTATTAAACTCAGACCTGGACAGCAAGCTTTTAGATAAGGCGTCTATGGAGGACGCTCTAAACCTATATGCGGGATCAGATAACGAAAGCATTGAGGGTGGCAGTAAGTCAGACGCTGGAGATTTAGTGCTAAAAAACATAAGAGGAAACAAGCAAATTTCTTCTGAAGGTTTTCCTGAAAACGCCAGACTAATAGGAAGCGTAGAAGACGCTAAGACTGACATTACCTATTTGTTTGTTTACAGCAATGTTGCGAGTAATCAAGGTATATGGGCTTACGACAGGTACGGAAAACTACCAGGATCAGCCGAAAACACCATAAAGCGTATATATAAAAGCTCTCAGTTTAACTTCCCTCAGAACGGCTTTATAAAAGCTGACATTGTTCGTACTAATGCTGTTACCTCTCTATTCGACAGCCTTGAAGGAGAGCCCTATCAGAGTGAGTTCGACAAGGACGTTATTATTTACTTTACAGACGGTAAAAACGAACCTAGAAAAATAAACGCCTACAGAGCTTTTAATTCTAATGGTAATTTAATTAACGGGTCTAATACATTCGCTGAGGCCGACTTTATTACAGCCTGCCCTAAAACTCCATTAAAGCCAATTACGTTTGCCTTTGATTCTGACCCTGACGCAGCTCCAGAAGACAACAGGTCTGTAAACAACTTTGAAAGATCTCCTGGATTCCAATTTGCTTATCAGCACATCTATAAAGACGGAATGGAAAGTGCCATATCTTCTTATTCAGATATCGCAATACCCTTTTCTTTAATCGACCAAGGCAGTAGGACTTTCGTGCAGCATCCGAACTATAGGTGTTTGTTAACTGTTCCTCCAGCAGGACCTGAGGTTAAAACCATAAGAATACTCGGTCGTCAAGGAAACCATGGTAGTTTTTTAATTATAGACGAGATAGGCTCCTCTTCAGAGAATCAGGAGTACCCCTTTTTTAACGATAGGGTCTTGAAAGGTGTTAGTACAAATGAGGTAAACAAGCAGTTTGACTCGGTACCTAGAAAAGCTAAGTCTCAAGCCGTTTCATCAAACAGATTGATGTACTCAAACTACTTAGATGGTTTTAACAAGTCGGGAACCACGGCTACCGCTGAAGTCAGGTACTTAGAAAAACCTCAAGATTTTTTAGACTTAGACATAGGTGTCACACCCTCGTCTTATCACGAAGACGGATCTTCTGGAAACGCAGCTTTTCAGTTTGATTTTTCTCAAATACCTAACGACATACCTTCTGGCACTGAAATAAATATTAGCTTTACTTTTTCTCCAGATAGAAATTTTCACCTTTACTCTCCAAGGGGTGCTGGACAGTCTGTTCAAAGAGGGCCTCAGCCACTTTCAGCGTTTAATAACTTTTTCACAGGGGTAAACTTCGATCAATCCAACGCGGTGGATAGCATTGCAAATGGATCTTCTAAATATGTTAGTAAGCCGTACATATGGGGTCAATCATATACAGGCGGGGCTCCCCCTTCTGGTGTCGGAAGCCTGCCCAACCAATGGAAAAGGCATCACAATCCCAACATAAACGGTAATCCGCCTAGTGGATTTGTTTTTGCTTCAGAGGTACAAGAGGTGGTTTATGGTACGTCCGCTTCAAGTCCGTTTATTTTTCCAGGAGGTCAGATCACCTTTTCAGTTAACCTTATTGCTAATCAGGACATAGCTAACGCCCCTTTTTTAGTAAAGTCAGCTGTAGTCGAGTGCTTCACCAACCCTGACGCTGAAGGTCCTTTGAGCGGCGACGCCAATGGAATATCTGTGATTTCAAGCCAGTCCTCAGGGTCTTATCAATTTGATTTAGGGTTGTCAAGTGGAGGCTATATAAGTCAAAACTACATAGGTCAAGGCGAGGGCGATGGGCCGCATCAGAATTCTGAAAAAATAGTTGCGTTGTATGGCAAACAGGCAACGGCGGTATCTAACGTTCCCGTTGGATACTTTATCGTAAACAAAGGAAAGCCTGTCTTTAAGCTGAAACATACTGATGAATACAGCTCTGACTCTAAGGCTCACTTTATTTTAAAGCTAACCAGACTTGAAGACCCTGAGGTGCTCATGTGTATGCATGAAACGGCGACTACCGAAAATCAAAACGCACAACAGCCTAGCACTAGATGGATGCTTATAAGCTCTAGTCATGTTACCCAGCTGTACAGTGGAAATGATTGGGGAGGAAACGGCATCACTGATTGGATATCAGCGTACTATGGACCTGAATACGCTTCTACTTTTTTAGGTTTTGGAAACATTCCCGATTACGAAGACGGCGATTCAGCCACACGCTCTGCAAGGGGGTACGGAAATCAAGTTGGGGAGTTGTTGTTTGCTGAAAACGAGCTTCTTGAGAACACAGAAGATCTAGTCTTATTGGATGGAGAGGGAGGACCAGGGGGTGGACCAGCAAGAGAGCTTGGTAGCCAACACCCTTATGACAATTTAAAAATGAACTTACAGGGTTCTGTAACCGTAAACCCTCTTGTAGCTAGCGACGGTGATCTAAAATTTTTAAACACTGCTTTTTATAGTGGAAAAATAAGCCCTTCAAACCCTGGCGGCTCTTCTGAAGTTACTTGCCTTCCTTTTCTAAAGCGTGATTTTGCTAGCGGACAAGCATCTTTCGAATATCAAAAACCCGAAGGGGAAAGCGATGAAGAAGGCTCTAGTCTTACACCTACAAGTGTTAACTTTAAACACAATCAGAGTGTGGTGGAGCTGTTTAGTAAGTCGGTTACAATAAATACTCCAGGTGGTTTTGGCGTCGGAAGCGAGTCGTTTAAAACAGAAGCAAATCACGATTTTGGCATAGTTTACTATGATGAAAGAGGGAGGCATGGGTTTGTAGACCACTTAAGCACAGCCTTTGTAGAGGGATATACAGACCAGGAACGCCCGCTCGGTGGCAAAGGAAGAGTAGAGATAGATCTTCATCTTTCTGGCGAGCCGCCTTCCTGGGCTCACAGCTATAAGATTGCTTACGCCAAGAATAGTAGCGTTCAAGACTTCGTGCAATATTCTGCTGGAGGAGGTTTTGTTGTTTCAGACCCTGAAGACACATCTTTTGATGCTTCAAATAAAAACATATACGTTTCTTTAAATTACCTTCAGAATCACCCTATATCCTATGTCAGTTCATTTGGAGCAAGAACCCCTGAAGGAGGGCTAAACTTTTATAAGTTTGAAGAAGGCGATAAGCTTTTAGTTTTATCTCACGGGCCTGGAAACAGCAGAACTTACGAAAATTACGAATTTGACGTCGTAGATACGGTAATGCTTGGGGATGATGAAAACCCATTAGGTGTTTCTCCTGTTGCCTCAAACAAAAAAGGTCAGTTCGTTGTATTAAAGGACAACCCAGATGCTATCGGGTTTTCGTATCAAGATGTGCTTGAAGGTAACGACAGCAACAAATGGAATAAAAACTGCATTTTTGAGCTTAGAACACCTAAAAAAACCCAAGAAGTAGACGAGCAAATATACTACGAGGTTAGTGATCATTACAGAGTTTTAAAAAACCCTCTAACTGGTGCTTTAGAGCACGAGCTGTTAACGGTAACCATTGATAAAGGAGATGTTTGGTTTAGGCCAGTTGCGACTAATGTAAGGGAGTTTATCTCAGGGCAGTATGAAGATATTATTTTTGATAACGACGGAAACGATTCCGCCTCACAGCCTAACTTTACCAATGTATTTCTAGAGACTGTATCGGCAAGCGATCTTTTTAAATCAGACTCATACTCTTACTTAAGCCGACCAAACGTAATATTTGAGGACGCTAAAGAAACCACTAGAGAAGCTACAATTACTTACTCAGAGCCTAGCAATCCAGAAAGTAAAAAAGTAAATTATTCTTCGTTTAACGCTTCGTTGGCGAACTTTAAAGATTTGCCTGAGGGCTTTGGAGGGATACAGTATATAAACGATCATAATGATTATTTATTCGTTCTTCAAGAAGACAAGGTTTCTATTATTCTCGTAAATAAGAACATCATATCTAGCGCTTCTGGAGACGGCACTATCACGGCTTCTTCTAATGTTCTTGGGGAGGCTGTCTTTTATCCAGGCAGAAACGGAGTCTCTAAAGACCCTTCTTCTATATTCGACTCTAATGAAGAGGTTTACTTTTGCAATAAATCCCTTTCAAAGGTATACAGGTGGTCAAAACAAAAAGGAGTTGAGGAGATATCAAGCAAGGGCATGTCGTCCGTTATTAGAGCCAGCATAAAAAGAGCTATTAGCGATGACGAGCAAATAAGAATTGTTGGTGGGTACGACCCTTTAAAAGACGAGTACTTGCTCACTATTTTAAACCCAGAAACAAGGTTTACAACTGGTGTCGTTCCAGTAAATCAAGAGCCTTCAAAACCTGTTTCAGTCCCAGGAGGGGAAGATGAAGACGGAGATGAGGACGATGGCGGAGACGTAGCAACAGGCGCAAACCTACCATTTACAATAGCGTATAACGAGTTATTTGAAACAGACTTAACAGATGATGATATGAGTGCAGAATTAGCAATAGATTACTTATTGGGGTTGCAGAATGATACGGATACGTCGAAGCACCCCACCCACAGCCAATTGGAATTGATATCAGAATCAATGAGCGAGGGATCGAAAAGGATAAACGCGATACAAGCGGCTGGGGCAGTGAGCCTTAACGCACAGCTTGCCTTGCTTGGTGATAGAACTGGTGAGGGTAATTTAAACGTAGGGGATCTCCTTGATTTTCTTGGGAGCGTCACTCTAAATGCCTCCGTATATGAATCACAACCCGCGCCAGAGCTTAACCCTCTTACTTTAAACTCATTGGACCCAGACGAACCAGTCGTGGTTGATCCAGATCCAGACCCACCAGTCGTGGTTGATCCAGACCCTGTTGATCCATCAATACTAGACTTGTTCTCAAGCCCTTCTGAAGCTGTTAATTTTTTGATAGACAGGGGCGACATGAAGGTGAGTGAGTTTAATTTAATTGGTTCGAACCTTATTGACAATTGTAGGTTTGACTCTGACGGAAACGGATATATTGGAAGCTCAGATCAATTAGATCTTCTCGCTGCCTTTAATTCATTTCTTGCACCAGACGAAGAAGCGTTTGTACAAGCTGGACCAGTAGGGCTCGGACAGATTTCTGGCAACGCAACAAGCCTTGAGTGCGTGCAGTACATTTTGGCTGACGGAACACTAACAATAAGTCAGTACAACTCTATGGCTCAGTACTTAAAGAAGAAGGTTATATTTGATTATGACAACGACGGCGATGTTGGAACTGCGGACCTTCTTTCTTTCTTGACGGTGATGGGGGTGAGTAACAACGTTCAATTATTTTTCCCTGATCAACTAGCTCTTAATCAGTAATGGCAAGTATAGAAAAAGAAACCACTTTCGCTTTCTCTAAAAGGAGGGACGCCTGGACGACGAGGTATTCATTTACACCGACTTGTTATGCGACGTGTGGTGATATTTTAATGTCGTCAAAGGATACTTCAGGTAACTCTGGAGGCGTGTGGAGGCATGATACCAACAATCAAAGAAACTCATTCTACGGAGCTTTACACGAAACATCAATGACGCTTTCGTCTAATGATGACCCTTCTGCTGTAAAGATATTTAAATCTATCTCGCTCGAAACAAACACGCCTGGTTGGTCTGCAAAATTTTACTCTAATTCAGAGTACGCAGAAGACAACAACAGTCAGGAAACAGAATTTTTTTCTGCCTTTAAAGACAAAGAAGGCTTTAAGTACATGGAGGTTCCAAGGTCTATAAAGAACTCAACATCATATAGTTCCTTGCCCTTTAATGTCTATGTCTGGTGAAGGTATTCCTAATTACAATCAATACATGGTTGACGTAGCTGTTCCCTCTGAGGTAGCGGTTCCTCAAGGAAAGTTGTTAAATTCTAGCTTACAGAGCTTTAGCGAAGTCGAAGGGGGTTTTAATGACATATACATAACCTCTTACTACGAAGACAATCAAGTGGCGCTAGACATTAGCTCTAACGAAGGAGCAGACGAAGAAGATCTAATGCAGGCTATAGATGGATTCTTAAGTGATGAGCAGATGTTTTCAGAATCAAGCGTTGCGCACAATGGAGATCAGATGAGAGGACCTTACTTAAAAGTTGATCTAGAGGTAACGACACCCAGACAGATTGAACTGCATGCAATTAATGTGGATTACGAATTCTCTAAGCTTGACAAGCGTTTAACTCAAAATACTTAAATTTGTAGACCATGGGTAAATTAAAGAAATATGATGGCGGCGGTTCTATTTTCGATCAAGCGTCTAGCGTAGTCCCGTATCAAGGGGCTTTTGAAGGAGGGGCAGCAGTAGTGGGCGGTATAGCTGATCTTATTGGATCTAAAGGTCGAATCAATAAGCAGCAAGGATTGTACGACGAAGCGATGCGTTTGAGGGGTCTAACAAGGGGTAAGCAAGACGACTTTAAATTTGGCGTTGCTCAAGCACAAAGAGACCTAGCTACAGCTGGTATTCGACCAACAGACTTATCGCCCATGCAAGGCGTTCAAGCCACAGAGCTAGCT
>JGI24003J15210_10000647_pt1 | contig 14801 bp, 30 predicted proteins | sample LinPmetageLP28_FD_15210 | JGI IMG/M metagenome (IMG submission 15210)
AGAGTATACACTGCGGTATATAAAAAGCGTTTAGGTTCTAATTACTGGGCTGTGTACAATGCGATGACTGATTGGTCAACACACTTTGGTGCTGTTCGGCAGTCCAGTGAGCGCAACATAGCATCAATCCAGAATGATCGTCAGCAAGTAATAAGACAAGCAGTAAACTCTAAGAAGTTCTTGAGGTTAGCGGCATGAAGTTAGCTGATGCACCATTCAACTTAAATTCTAAAGCGCATCTCAAGGTGCGCTACATCTTTGAGAGGAATGATCACGAGCTAGAAAACGCTATATTAGATTTAGTTTGTGGTGAAAAAACACGTTGGACACCAAGTGAATGGGCTGTAGTTATAAACCACATCACCTCGTCTGACTTAACTATTGGCGAGTACATCAAGCCATACACGGAGAAGAGCGCATGACATTAAATCTATTTGGTAACACCACATTCAGCATCGGTTTACGTAACGGTGTTGGTATTGATCTAGAATTTACAGAAACTAGACCAGTATGGATAACTAGTAATGATTGGATTGGAACTAGAGTTGCATCCTTTGAAGGAGTAGTAATTCTTTTTCCTTTTGTTATAATAACAATCGGACAAGTTTATGAAGCGAAAGATTAATTAACTTAAAAAGGAGAAGTAACATGGCACAGAAAGATAGAGTATTAGATTATTTAAAAACTGGTAGAAGCATTACAACTTTTAACGCATATAATGAACTAGGTATTACACGAATATCTGCAAGAATCTTTGAGCTTAGAAAGGAAGGACATGATATTATTTCCGATACTTTAAAAGTTCTTAATAGATATGGAGAAGTTTGTCGTATTGGTTCTTGGTCGTTGAGTACTAATGAGTAATACTAATCATGGTGGCAAGGGTGATCGTTCGAGGGTGAGCGATCATTCAAGCTACAATAAAAACTTTGATCGAATATTTAAACAACAGTATCAGGAGGTATCAAGTGTTAGAAAAGATAAACGTAAACAAAGACTCAATGAAATCGGTATGCTCCAATACCTTGTTCAAGGTGGCAAACTGGATTCAAGAAGAGAAGACAGAGATGACAAGTAAGTTTGAGTCTAGATTCATTAAGACAGTTAGGACTATGGTTGTGTTGGCCGCATTGCTCACAGTCATAAATGTTATTTTAGTTTTAAAAGGATAAAAATATGAATATGTTATTAGCAATAGTATCTATAACAGCTTGTGTATATGCAGTAAAGCTTTGGTATATTTCAGAACAAATGATTTCAGAACTTAAAAAGGAGAGCGAAAGTGGGTAACTTTGATTATAAAGACTCTGACGATTGGAAGGGTTTAGTATTCGTAGCAGTTATAGTAGCGGTAATCTTAACTATCATAGCGATAAGTAAGATATGAAAACTTTTGAAGACAGAGACCTCCCTGCACTAATAGGTAAAGTAGCTAACTGGCATCAAGATAGAAATCTTATTGATGGTTCTGATGATAAAGCACAAGTGCTTAAACTTATACAAGAAGTAGGAGAGCTTTCAGATAGTGTCTGCAAAAATTTAACTACTATAGATGACATAGGAGATATAATTGTAGTCTTAATTAACATAGCAGTCCGAAATAATTTGACAATCTATGAGTGTTTAGAGTATGCTTACAACGACATCAAAGATAGAAAAGGTATGATGGTCGATGGTATCTTTGTTAAAGATGGCGATAAACTAAATATTGATTTAGATAATTTCGGTAATAAATAATGCTTGACAATGTTTTAAAACTGTGGTAATATCCACATTCAATTTAACTAAACGAGGTATAGAAGTATGGCTATAGTACAAGGCACAGCGTATTGGGCAAGTGTAACAACCCCTAATACTAATTATGAACCAGTGTATACAGTGAACCTAGTAGTAGATGATGATACTGCAAATGATTTTAAATCAAGAGGTTTCACAGTTAAAGAAATGGACGAAGGCTCTGCGGTAGTTATTAAACGTAAAGTCAACGGGCCAAATGGAATGGTACGTTCTGCTCCTAAACTCTTTGATAGGTTTAAAAATCCTATGGACGAGAGAGTCGGTAATGGATCATTAGTCAAGATACAATACAAAGAATGGGAATCTAATTGGAAAGGCCAAGACTTCAGGGGATTAGATTTTCAAGCTATGCAAGTACTTGACTTAGTAGAAGTAGGCTCACCCGATGGTTCTGAATTTGATGTAGAAGACGACAACATAGAGGATGAATTATGAGTGATGCACCACAGTATACTTACATAAAAGATGATGTGACTTACGATGTGGGACAACTGTCTCCTGAAGGTCAGTCAGTGTTTGGAGTACTAGTAAATGCACAAGGCAAATTGCGAGAGGCTGAGTTAAATGTTACACTGGCCCGTGCATCTATTATGACTTTGACAGGTAGTATGGACGAGCATTTAGTAGATGATGCTATTATAACTGAAGAAGGAAATACAACTGAGGAATAGTTATGCCCTTTGTGAAACACCGTTTACCTTGTAATGTATGTGGTGGCTCTGACCCCGTTTCTGTCGATGAAGATGGAGCGGGGTTTTGTTTTAGTTGCCGCCATTATTTTAAACAATATGATACATCGGAAGTACAACCCGATACTGTAAAGGATATACAAAAGTATCAACACAAATCAGAAAGCTTTAGCCAATCTAAATGTTATGCCGCTATTGCTGATAGAGGAATATCAAAAGAAACTGCTAAGAAATATGGTGTTCAAGTTTCTAAAGCAGGCAACGGTTCTATCGTTAGACACTACTATCCTTATTATGAGGGGACTGAGTTGTCTGGAACCAAGATTAGAAAGACAGAAAACAAAGACTTTGCTTGGATAGGTGACGGCAAAAAAGGTGATCTGTTTGGACAAAATCTTTTCTCCAAAGGAGGCAAGTATCTTACTATCGTTGAAGGAGAGTTAGATGCAATGGCCGCCTATCAAATGCAGGGTAGCAAGTATCCTGTAGTATCTGTTAAATCAGGATCATCTGCACTTAAAGATTGTAAAGAATCCTATGAGTGGATAGACAGTTATGAAAATATAGTTGTATGTTTTGATAACGATGATGTAGGAATTAAGTCTGCATTAGAAGTTGCTGAGTTGTTTGGCGGCAAGACAATGATAGTTAAGCATCAAGATAATTATAAAGATGCTTGCGATTATTTAAAAGCTAATCAACAATCATTATTTATAAAAGTTTGGTGGCAAGCAGAAAGATTTGTTCCTGATGGTATTGTACTGAGCAGTCAACTGCGCGATGAAGTTATGGCTGATTTAGAAATGCCTTTCTGTAGTTATCCGTGGGACTGTTTGAATCTTATGCTGTATGGTATGCGTAAGGCTGAGCTTATAACTCTTACAGCAGGAACAGGTGTCGGTAAATCGACAGTAGTTAAACAACTTCAAGAAGAAATATTCAAGCACACCAATGAAAAGATTGGAGTCCTTTCTCTTGAGGAAAGTGTAGCTACAGCCGCTCTTGGTTTGATGTCACTGTCTGCTAACAAACTACTACATCTTCCTACTAAAGAACAGATGATGAAGCATATCTTAAAAGACCCAAACAATATTTATCGCAAACCGAAGCTTGCAAATAGTATTTCTCAGGAAGAAAAACAAAAAGCTTTTGAAGATATACTAAGCGGCGGTAGATTTTTATTCCTTAAACATGTCGGCAAGTTTGATATGGATAGTGTTTTAAATAAAATAAAATATCTAGCCAAGGCAGAAGACTGTGGTGTAATTGTTTTAGACCATATCAGCATACTTGTAGGGATGGCGATGGGCGTTGGTAGCGATGAACGTAAAGCTATTGATGCTGTGATGCACAGCTTGAGAGCGGTAGTAGAAGAAACAGGCGTAAGTCTTATAGCTATTAGTCACCTAAGTAAAGCAAGCGGCAACAGAGATTCGCACGAAGAGGGTGGTCGTGTACGACTAGGAGATTTAAGAGGCTCTAATGCGATTGCTCAACTTAGTAATATTGCAATAGCACTTGAGGGTAATCGACAGGCTGATGATCCAGAAGAACGCAATATGACTATTGTCCGTATCTTAAAGAATCGTTTTAGTGGCGAGACAGGGATAGCAGGCTACTTGAAATACGATAGCCAAACAGGTAGACTTAATGAAGTTGATGAATATGATTGTGGAGAAGTCTTATGAATTTAGTATTTGATATAGAAGCTAATGGCTTAACGCCTACCGAAATATTTTGTATTGTAGCTATTGATGTAGATACTAATGTAGAATATTGTTTCGACAATACACAGTTAAAAGAAGGCTATGAGTTCTTAGCAAAAGCTGACAAGCTTATTGGACATAATATTATTGGTTATGACTTACCTGTAGTGCTTGATATTGCAGGAGTTGATCTATATAATATTAAACTTGTAGATACTTTAGTTCTTTCTCGTTTGTTTAATCCTACTAGAGAAGGAGGACACGGTTTAGAAAGTTGGGGTTATCGACTTAACTTTCGCAAAGGAGACTACGGGCAAGAAGAAAGCGCGTGGGATCACTACACTCCTGAGATGCTAGAGTATTGTCTTAATGATGTTCGTTTAAATGTTTTAGTTTATAACCATCTGCGGTTAGAGTCTAAAGGGTTTAGCCCAATGTCCGTAAGACTCGAACATTCAGTTGCTAAAATTATACATCAACAAAGAGTAAATGGTTTTTTAATTAATCAGAGATCATGTATGTCACTGATAGCAGAGCTTAGTGATTCTTTAGGTAATGTAGAAGCTGAAGTCAGGGAAGAATTTAAGCCAACTGTACATACTCAAGTTTTAAAACCTAAGTATACAAAAGCAGGAACTATAGCTAAGACAGCAGTAGATCAAGATGGTAATGGCGTTAGGCTTACTGATGCTGAGTATGCTGAAATAGAAATGTTCAATGATCCAGTTATTCGTAAAACTTATACAGAATTTAACTTAGGTTCACGTAAACAAATTGGAGAATACTTAATAGCTTTTGGATGGAAGCCTAAAAAGATGACACCTACAGGCCAACCAATTGTGGATGAAGGTACTCTTAGCAGGGTTAAGAATATTCCACAAGCCGCTATGATTGCTAGGTATCTAATGTTACAAAAGAGACTAGCACAAGTAAACTCTTGGATGAAAGAAGTTAAAGACGATGGTAGGATTCATGGTTATGTTAATCCTAATGGAGCAGTAACTTCTAGAATGACACACTCTCACCCCAACACAGCACAGATACCAAGCTCTACTGCACCTTACGGTAAAGAGTGCCGAAGTTGTTGGACTGTGCCAAAAGATCACAAGCTAGTAGGTATTGATGCCTCTGGTTTAGAACTTAGAATGCTAGCACATCACATGAACGATAAAGGATATACAAATGAAATACTCAACGGCGACATACACACAGCTAATCAAAGACTTGCGGGACTTGAATCAAGAAATCAGGCTAAGACTTTCATCTATGCACTGCTCTACGGAGCAGGAGATGCAAAGCTTGGGTCAGTGGTTGGCCGAGGCAGAGAAAGCGGTAAAGGACTTAGACAACGCTTCTTTGCTGGTCTCCCATCATTTAAATCTCTTACGTCAAGAGTACAGCGAGAAGCTAAAAGCGGATTCGTCAAAGCATTAGATGGCCGTAGACTTACTGTACGCTCTGAGCATTCAGCATTAAACACTTTACTCCAAGGAGATGGAGCTATAGCAATGAAACAAGCTTTAATAATACTTAATGATAAGATAAATAAATTAGGATATGATGCTAAGTTTGTAGCTAATGTACACGATGAATGGCAGATTGAATGTCACGCTGATCATGCCGAAGCAGTAGGCGAAGCAGGAGTACGGGCTATTAAAGAAGCAGGGTGTATTCTTAAACTTAACTGTCCCTTAGATGGAGACTATAAAGTCGGGGAGGACTGGAGTGAAACACACTGAACCAAGATTAATAGAACTTAAAAACTATGTTCATCTTAAGTATAATACTTCTACTGGTGGACTTTTCAGGCTACCTAAAGGAAAATCACCTATGGTTGCTATACGAGCAATACAACACAATGAAATTGTTTTAGTAGAGTGTCTATACTTAGTCTCAGGACGAATATCAATGCACCTTGGAGACAGAGAAGTAGTCCCTTTGAAGCTTGGAACTTTTAAAGACGATAACGATTACAAAATAATAGAGGCTATAGACTATTATGAAAGACAATAAAACCTGTAATCATTGCAATGTTCCTTTAACAAAAGAAAACTTTTACGCTTCTAATCTTAAAAAGTGTAACTATATTTGCAACGCTTGTGATACAATTAAGAATAGAAAAAATAAACTTAAAAGACTAGCCGCCTCTATAGGTCAGGCAGTCTATAACAAGTACGATAAAGTAAAACGAGGCCATATCTATGTAGTATCTAACCCTGCATGGAAAGGTTGGTACAAGGTTGGCATGGCTGTAGATGCAGAGGACAGATGCAGAACTTATCAAACATCTAGTCCTTTACGTGATTTTAAATTAGAGTACTCTGAGTTTTTTGCCGATAGAAAAAAGACAGAAAAATTAGTACATGATAAACTTACAGCAACAGGATGCGATAACAGAGGAGAATGGTTTAAGCTCTCTTTAAATAAAATTAAAACTATTATAAAGGATATGCCCAATGAGTCTTAATAATGTAGTGCCTGACATCTACAAACACCTTGAAGGTTTGTCAGATGGTACGCCCTTGCCGCTTACAGAAGAAGACATTGATAATACATTGTCAGGTATTAAGGAAGCTTTGATGTCTTGGGCGGCTCCTTCTGAGCGCAACAAAGATTTTACTTTACGTATGTCTAATATAGGAAAACCTATCCGGCAGTTGTGGTATGAGAAACGTGATCCTGATGGCCGTAGTTCTGTCAACGGGCCTACTCAAATTAAATTTCTTTATGGCCATGTGCTTGAAGAAATAGTACTTATGCTTGTACGTATGGCTAAATACAAAGTCACTGACGAACAGAAAGAAGTAGAGGTGGATGGTATTTTAGGACACATGGATTGTAAAATCGAAGGGGAAGTTGTAGATGTTAAGTCTGCATCTAACTTTGCGTTTAAGAAATTTGAGCAGGGCCGATTAGCACAGGACGATCCCTTTGGATATCTTGGTCAGCTTGCAGGGTATGAGGCGGCAGAGGGGACAGAGAACGGTGGGTTCTTGGTTATCAACAAAGAAAGTGGCGAGTTATGTATGCACCGCCCTGAAGATTTAGATAAACCTAATATTAATACAAAAATAAATAATACTATTAGTGCATTAAATGTTGACACTCCCCCAGAGTTATGTTATAATCCTATTCCTGATGGTAAAAAAGGAAATCTTAAATTACCTAAAGGCTGTTCTTGGTGTAAGTATAAGTTTGAATGTCATAAAGATTCTAACAACGGTAAAGGTTTAAGAGTCTTTAAGTATGCTAACAGCCTATCTTATCTTACTCATGTTGAATCTGAACCTAAAGTAGAAGAGTTATTATGAACCGTAAAAAGTCTAAAAAAATATCTAAGCAATCAAAACTAATAATGGTAGAGTGGCTTTCTTCTTTGTTGTCTGAAGAAGAAGCCAGTAAAATAACTACTAAAAACTGTTTAGATTTTATGCCTAAACAAACTCACTTTATGGCTGAAAGAACTATATATTTAAATGCGTATCATCCTAAGTGGATTAGAAATAAAATAAAAACTATTATTTCTAAGTTCCCACAGACAGCCATTGTTGATATTACGTTGAAGGATATCCAATGGATAAACAACAAGACTTAACTCTGCAAGACTGTATATATTCTTTGAGTGAGTGGATGATGAATGAAGATGGTCATGTTGATAATATAACTTTAGAAATATGGTATATTCTTAAAGAGCTAATCGAAATTGAAATTTCACTTAGAGAAGGGGCAACAATACATTGAGTAAAAAAATTAAAAAGGGTTTTCGTAAACCTAGAGTTAAACGTCCTGTTGAAAAAGAAGTAGTTACAGGATATGATTCTAATTGGGAATACGAACTGCACTCAGGTATCCTAGATGGTTGGAGTTTTCATATAGATAAAATTAACTACGTTGTAGAACATTACTATGAACCAGATTTTATTAGAACCCTTGAGGGCAAGACAATATTACTTGAAGCTAAAGGTAGATTTTGGGACTACGCAGAGTACAGTAAATACATTTGGATAAAAAAAGTATTGCCTGAAGATAAAGAACTAGTATTTTTATTTGCTAATCCTAACGCTCCTATGCCTCAAGCTAAGAGGCGTAAGGACGGAACTAAAAGAAGCCACGGAGAGTGGGCTAGTGCTAATGACTTTAGATGGTTCAGTGAAGACAGCATACCTGACAACTGGATCAACGTAAAGAAGAGAGAAACTTTTGACTGATTTTAACCGCAAAGACGAAAGGCGCGATAGGTTTTTAAGGAAAAAGAAGTTCAAAAAAATAAGTTCTTCTTCTAAATTAAAAGATACTAAGCGCAAAGAACCTAAACTTAATTTAAATAGAGAGGTGACACATGACGAGAAGTAATCACAGTCTTTTTCAAGAACTAGAATTTTGGAAAAGCACAGCTTTAGAAAATCCAGAGGTGTCAGAAGATGCCTACAAAGAATGCTGTCAAGACGTACAGCGTATGAACTATGAAATGGACCCAGACAATACAGGGATGATACACGGATGAGCCGACTCAATGACGCAACACCCTCAGATTGGGACAAAGTAAGCAGAAAATATTCTTCTGTTGAAGAAAACCTTATAGATTATAAACCATCTATCGACATGGCTATGCAAAAAGCACATACATATAATCACGAAGAAGCTGTACGCAAAGCTTTACAAGACCTTGCAACTAAAAAGACTGTGACTGAAGATGTTGTTAATAATCCTAAACATTATAACACTGGCAATATTGAATGTATTGAAGCTATTGAAGAGTCTATGTCTTCAGTAGCTTTCAAGGGGTATCTTAAAGGCAACTGTATGAAATACCTTTGGCGTTATGATTATAAAGGCAAACAGGTAGAGGACTTACAAAAAGCCATGTGGTATTTAGCACTATTAACAGACATTGTAACTAAGGAGAATAATTGATGGATCAGTATCAACAGTTTATACATAAGTCACGCTACGCACGATGGCTACCCGAACAAAGCCGCAGAGAAACGTGGGAAGAAACAGTTTATCGTTATGTTCAGTTCTGGAGAGATCGTGAACAGATTACAGTTCGAGAAGGCAAGAAACTATATGATGCAATACATGATCTAGAAGTTATGCCTAGCATGAGGTGCATGATGACAGCGGGCCAAGCACTGGACAAGGATAATGTAGCAGGGTTTAACTGTAGTTACTTGCATATAGATTCTCCTCGTTCTTTTGACGAGCTTATGTATGTGCTTATGTGTGGTACTGGTGTCGGGTTTAGTGTAGAGCGCAACTTCATAAACAAACTTCCAGAGGTTGCTGAAAGCTTTCACCCTACAGACACTGTGATTGTTGTTGCTGACAGTAAGATTGGTTGGGCTTCTGCATTCCGTGAGCTTGTTGCTATGCTGTACGCAGGTAAGATTCCTAAGTGGGACATGAGTAAGGTACGTGGTGCAGGAGAAAGACTTAAAACATTTGGTGGTCGTGCATCAGGGCCAGAGCCGCTTATAGATTTATTTAACTTTTGTGTGAGTGTCTTTTCTAAAGCCGCAGGACGTAAGCTAACATCCTTAGAGTGCCACGATGTTGTGTGTAAGATTGCAGACATTGTAGTTGTAGGTGGTGTCAGGCGCTCAGCATTAATAAGCCTATCTAATTTAACTGATCAGCGCATGGCTAGAGCTAAGAACGGGGCTTGGTGGGAGAACGAGGGGCAACGAAGACTAGCAAACAACAGCGTAGCCTACACAGAGAAGCCTGACTTTGAAGCTTTTTTAAACGAGATGAGTACTATGTATGAATCTAAAGCGGGCGAGCGTGGTATCTTTAGTCGTGTTGCGGCACAGAAGGTTGCAAGCCTCAATGGTCGTAGAGATTCTGAGCAAGACTTTGGTACTAATCCGTGCAGTGAAATAATACTACGTAGTAATCAGTTCTGTAACTTGTCTGAGGTAGTCATACGGTCTGATGATAATTTAAAGACTCTTAAATCTAAAGTAGAAACAGCCGCTATTATCGGTACGCTACAAGCAACTCTTACAGACTTCCGTTATTTGCGGAATGTTTGGAAGCGCAACACAGAAGAAGAAGCACTGTTAGGTTTAAGCATGACAGGCATTATGGATCATCCTACTTTGGGGGTATCCTCAGACAAGACAGCACAGTGGCTAGAGGAGCTAAAGGATGTTGCTATTAAAACCAATAAGAAGTGGGCTGAGAAGCTTGGAATCAATCAGTCTGTGGCTATTACTTGTGTTAAGCCAAGCGGTACTGTATCTCAGCTTGTTGATAGTGCCTCTGGTATTCATCCTCGTTTTTCTAAGCACTACATTAGACGAGTACGTTCAGATAAGAAAGACCCACTTGCAGTCTTTATGGAGCAAGCAGGATTCCCAGTAGAGCAAGATGTAATGTCACCATCTTCTGTTGTGTTTAGTTTTCCTGTGAAGTCTCCTAAAGCTAGTACAACAGTTAAACAAGTTGGAGCTATGCAACAGTTAGCTTTGTGGAAAACATATCAGAACCATTGGTGCGAACACAAACCAAGTATCACAGTCTATTACACAGACGATGAGTTTCTTCAGGTAGCACAGTGGATTTGGGAGAACTTTGATTTGTGTAGCGGTGTTAGTTTACTTCCATACAGTGATCACGTATATCAACAAGCTCCTTATGAGGACATAGATGCCGATAAATATAAAGAGCTATTAGCTTCTATGCCAAAAGGCGTTGATTGGGAAGACTTAGGAGACTTTGAACAGGAGGATAATACTACAGGCTCACAGGAGTTGGCTTGTGTAGGTGGTGCTTGTGAAATCTAAAGAAGCTAATGTCTTAGGATTCAAGATACTTGTTAATTCTGACGGGCATGTCGTTACAGAAATGAGCGGCATACCCGAAAAGGATTTGCATAAAGCTTTTAAAGATGATGAACTAGAACTCATGCGTAAAATAGTTTTGCTGACTAAGCCTAAGCTAGAAAAGATACACGAGTTTTTGGAGTCAGAGTTAAGTGCGCTTAATCACGTTGTAAATTAACCTGAAAACGTATTATATATAATACAAAAACAACAGAACAAATTAATAACAACCAGTACTGTCTTTATTACTGCTACAGTATGGGCATCAGAAGATGTGTTATCCACTGTTTCGCCTAGGCTTAAAGCCCACAGTGTCCATATCCTCTGCATAGTCTACCACTTTTCTCTGTTAGCCCAATAAGCCGCAGACATTTTGCCTTTAGCTATATTTTTTCTATGACGAGCTTTAAAAGAGGCTCGTTTCTTTTTCATACGGTCAGATTCACCCGCCTTGGGTTTTCCTGCTGTGCTTGCCCCCTGTTCTCCAAACCTAATCGTCTTGATTTTGTCACCTTCTTTCGCCACGACAACATGGCTTTTCTTTGGATGCTTGGGGGTACGTTTCGGTTTATTGAATCCACTTACTCCTGCCCTCTCTAGTCTTGAATCTTTTTTCTTTTTAGCTTTACCGCCTTTCTTGTAGTCTTCTCTCATCGTTTCTTTCCTTTATGAAGGCCATGCTTAGCGTGTTGTTTACCTTTGGCTGTTGCTTCTCTTTTCTTTTTATTAGCCGCCGCAAGTTTCTTTCTACCTGCCGCAGTTGATTTAAGTTTCTGTATAGTCTTTTTAGGTGCATAGACTTCGCCAGTTTTACTGCTAGGTTTTCCGGATGCAGTAGTCCACTTTTGCTTTGTCCATTTCTTTAAAGACTTTTGAGATTTTTTAAGTGCCATTACTTCTTGCTCTTTGCTTTTATCTGAGCCTTCTTAGACAATTCTTTTAAATGAAATAACTTTACACTCGTCTTAGTGTGAGACTTGTTAGTGTGCAAAGAACCATCAGGCATTTTGTGAGTGCTACCTTTATGTTCTGTCCCATCTCTTTTATAATGTTTAACGCCTTTCATTTGTAACCGCCTCCTTTAGCTTTGTATTGCTTGGCAAGCATCTGAGCCTTTCGTGCGCTCCACTGCCCCGCTTTGCCGCCCTTAGAACCTGCTTTAATTCTATTAAATAAGTTCTTACGCATTGTAGGCTTGGTATAATTACCTGCCTTGTTAACTGTTGATTTCTTTTTTGCAGGCATTAACTGTCCCTCGCTACTGATTTTGTTTTCTCTACTGTACGCATAGCTCCTAAACCTAACATGCCCATCAAGACAGGTGTTAGTAATGAAGCATCAACCTCCGGCACAACAAACCATATGCCCAGTATTGGCGATAAGAGTGTGTTATACAGGAGAGCCATACAACAACACCAACCAACGGCGGGCCTCCATCCAGAAACAAACAAGCTCCTGTGCGCCGCCTCAGTTTTGTTAACTTCTAACTGACCCTTGGCAAGCTCTTGAGCGTGTCGCTCTGCCATCGTACTTATCTCGTGTGCTAGTGCCGCCTTCTTGTCCTTGTCTTCAATGAACTTATCCAAGAGTCCTGACACTGGCCCTATTAATTGTTCTAACATAATTTTACCTAGTAATTACTGCATAAATAGCAAACCCTAAAAGAATCATTGCCAATGCAAGACCCCACCATGTTGCGCTGTCCGACCAATCTTGACCTGAAATCATTCAAATATCTCCGTTGTTTGAGGGTCTACGTACTTAGGTTTACAATAAGCCCTTATAGGTACAGGGTATGCTTCTTTAAATGTAATTCCTGCTGTACCTTCAACGCCTTGTAAGCTAATGCTTCTACTAAAGTATGTGCATTTATTTACATCTGCCCATACACCATACTCTTCCGTTTCTATAACAAAACCATCAGCAGTAAGGGTTTCAAGCATTAATGCAAATACTAATTGTTTCACCTAATAACCTTGTCCTTTACATCAACCCATTGAACCTGACACTTGCAGTCAACGGGTTCGTACTTGTTGCTTGGTCTTGATAGTTCTTGACACATATAAATACAATGTGACTTCTTTAAATAATATTGTGTTTGTTCCTCGACTACTTCGCCGCCTACGAAAAACAATAGAGCAAACACCATCTTCATTATTGTTTAGCTAGTAAAGCCGCTACTAACGCAGAGATTTGATCGTTAGTTTTTTCTTGTATTTTTTCTTGACGGGCCAATGATTCAACAATAGCGTCAACCTTAGTACTAGTAACAGCCTGCGCCTGTCCATTCTCTTGAGCCTTCTTAGCTGTCTCTTTGACTATTACTTCAATGCGCTTGACTTCTTTAGTAGTTGTTTCTGCATTGGCCTGTGCCGCACCATAACTAATTGCACCCACAAACAACGATACCACCAATGGTATAGCCCAAGTTGGAATGACGATTCCTTTATCTGACATGTTCATATCTCCTAGTGTTTAAAATTAATAGCACCAAAGTACTGGTTTAAAATCATCTCGCATATCTACATGCACAAAAGCCTTTGCAACTCCAATGCCTACAAAGCCCATTGCACAGGCATGTCTAACTATTTGCATACGCTGTCGTCCACCGTTCACATATATGTCAGCGGCAATCCCACGGGTATGTGTGCCTCCAATTTTTTTTGCTTTTTCTATGCTGTGGTTGGGACTCCTGTAGCCGCTAGTCACATGAAACGGAAAGCCACACACCTCTCGCAAGTGGTCTAGTTTTTGTATAAAGCCCTCGTCCATTTCGTTTTCGCCTGTTTCTTGGCAATCAAAGTCTGAGAGTTTAAAGTATTTAAAATCGTCTTTCATTTATGCACAGTTCCTTTTTAGTTTCTTTAATACTTTACCACCTTTATTAAATTGTGGTAGTCCTCGTTGAATATCATTCTTCCATTCTTCGGTTAAGTTTATGCTAGGCACTTCTACAATATCATCGCCTTGTAAGACCTCTATCATCTCTACTTTTTGACCATACTTAGCGCCAAACTTATTTAGTATTTTAATGTAGTCCCTGTCATAACGCTTGTAAAAACCACTAGAGTCTTCAATAGCTTCAGCATATCGGTCTACTTGTTGTTGTCCTGTAGTCATAGCAAGAGTGTCGTAGTCTTTTTCAGCCGCTTCTATTAGAGCGCGTTTAATTCCTAATTGCGCCCACCCAGAACCTTTGCGTTGTTTAAAGGGCATTTCAGGAACTTGTTTTTCATTAAAAACTCCTGAAGTATTAGCATCGTTTAATAATTCTAATCGCTCTTCTGTTAAGCTAGACATTTCAGATTTTAACTGAGTTATTTTTTGATCGTCTGTTTTAGTTTTAAACTTGTTTGAATTAGCTTTAACTAACTTTTCTTCAATTTCTTTTTGTTTTTTAACTATTGCTATTCTGCGTTGCTCTAATTGAGCTTTTAAATTCTGTTGTTTTTTACTTATGTACCCAAACTTACTACCTGCTTTGTGTACATCGCTTTGAAGTTCGTCAAGCAATAAAACTTCTTTTCCATCAGCAGTTACAATATCTGCAAGGCGCACATGAGCTACTACATTTTCTTGATTAGGAAAGTGGTCTGTAGTATAAACATCTTTTTCTTTTTGTTTGCTTTTTGGCAAACTTAATGTAATTTCTCTATAGTCCTGAGTGTCAAGCCCCTCCCAAGAATATTCTTTGTGTTCAGCTACAGGAGTAAACTCGCTTTCTAAATCTATATCATCAGCAACATCTTCAAAAAAATCATCAACAGGAACATCATCATCCA
>JGI24003J15210_10000650_pt1 | contig 14788 bp, 7 predicted proteins | sample LinPmetageLP28_FD_15210 | JGI IMG/M metagenome (IMG submission 15210)
AAGCAACATACCTAGACATGAAGTCTAAGACAACACCTATTATAAGCATTGGTCAATTGAATATGGAAGATATTGAACTAGCAGATTGTGATACAGGGGCATGTCCAGTAAGGTAGAGTTAGAAGAACTGATCAATAATGATCCGTTATCTCAGCGCATTGTAGACCTAAAGGTTGGTGAGAAGTTACCGATTAAAGACCCTAAGGCCATACAAAAGATTAAGGAAGTCAATGAGTCCATGCTCATTGGCTATGCCTTAGATGTAAACCAGGATAAGATGACTATAGAAAAGATTCGTCCAACCGCTGCTGAAACTTTGCTTAGGTTCTATGGACTGGATTGAAGAACTATACTACAAGAGAATGTGGTTAACTGAATCTAAAGATTCTTCTAAGACCTTCAGCACCGAGACCAAAGAGCAAGAGGAAAAACGACCACTTATATAATTTGTGATACCATTTTTCTCTTTCGTGGTACACTATTTTTTCTATAGGAACTTCAACCGTCCTCACTATGGTGTCGGACTCACAGCCTCCATCGATTATAAGGGTGTCGTAACTCCGCATAATCTTTACTCGGAAGTTGTTCTTTACGATCTCTACGGTGTCGACCTTTGAGATGGTGACCGTATCCACTACAGCAGTCGGGTTTGTCACAACCGTGTCCAAAACAACTACGGTATCCTGAACTAGAATCGTTGGGTCTTTCTTGATCGCTTTCTGGAGATGCCATTGCGTACTACAGCCTGTTGTTAAACATATCAACAACAAAGTTAAGAAAAGTATTATACTTAAAACAGAACATTTCATTGCCTTCAACGCCTAGAGTTTTCGAAGAGACGAGCCTCCATGCGATTCATTTGCTGTTTGATCTCAGATATATCTTCTTTAGTCTCTATGATTGCGTTATCAATTATCTCGGTCTGCAAGCGGAACTCTTCAGCACTTACTGGTGGTTCGGGTAACTCCTTAGCAATTTCTATGTCTCGCTTTAGCATTCCATAACCAGAAACAGCAACCGCTATAGTCATCCCTACAGCGACAAGAGACTTTATACTAATACCAAGAACNCTATCTTCTCCAAACGTATCTAACATATCTATAGGTGATTTTTTCCTCATTTTTTCTGTGAGAATTTTTCTAATCCAGAGATGCCAAAGCACCCCAATGTAATAAATAGGAAACTATTGTATATGAACTCATTAACTACTAAGTCCTTACCACACCATCCCGTTATGATGTCAATCAACATCACCAAAATCATAATGGCAAATGAAATAAATCCGACTACGGACTTTTCATTAATGTCATTATCGTCTTTAAAAATATCTGTGAATCCCATACTACAAAGGTAATACACTAATTATACCAATGCGCTGGTGAGAAATTAATAACTGTCTAGCAACTCTTTAAAAGGATATTTTCCCTCCTTCGTTTTTTTAATCATACTCTTATTAAATTCGAGTTGCAAACTCGATCTAGCATCATAAAGATCATTAAGAGTATCCTCATAATTGTCTAGTCTTTTAGTATTAGGAGTGTCCTCCTGTAGTTTTTTTATTTTTTTTATTGTTGCTGTAAAAGTACCTGCATTTTTTTTGAGTTTGTCTAATAATTTCTTAGCGGCAATAGCATCAACCATTAACTTATCGTTTCCATCTTCTATACTTTTGATTTTTGTTTTTGCATCCTTGGCGTATCTATCATGTAATGTCTCCACCTTCGTTTCTAATTCCCTAAACTTGGCATAGTCTTCAAATTGATTTCTTGAAGAAACAAATACCCTGACAAAAGGAATCTCCTTGGGGGATAGTCCTGTATTTTCAGCAAAGTTTTCTATATAAGTAAATGGGTCAGCGGCTTCGGTTTCACTTACTGCTTTCACTGTAGATTTTCCTACATTTTCTGTCCGTTGAACAGTCTTACCTAGACCTGCTAAATAATAACCTACTAAATAGTCAATTGCTTCAGGTGGAATATCCAATTTTCCTGGCACATCCTTCTTTCCGCCTGTCCCTAGATTTATACCACGAGCGAGCGCTTTACTTATCTCGCTTGTCTTTTCATTATCTGAATATGATTTAACCTGAGGTACGTCACTAAAAGGATTCTCCTCAGGGTATATTGCTTGACCATAATAGTCTTCATTTAATTGAAGATTAACAAAAGGCAACAATCCCGTAGGCGCAATAGTCTTTACAATAAAGTTTGCGTTGCTTGCAGAAGTTGGAAAGTTTAAAGGGGAAAAGGCTCCTACTGCCGCTCCCATTAGATTACCTAGTGCTTGACCTGGTTTCTGAATACCTAACGCTGTCTCTGCCGCCGCTACTCCCGCATAGTAAAATGCATTATAACCATACCCTATAGGTGATTTAAATACGTTATCTCCTGCAACGATAATAGCATTTGTTTTCTTTTCCCAATCAGGCAATTTCTCATACACGGTACGGCCATCTTCTTCCTCATCAGACCATAAGAGTTGATTAAGAACTGTAGTCATGAAACCAAACAAAGACATGCTATATGCTATTTTTCTAGGAGTGTTATATTTAGAACGAGGATCTAAGACCCTAAGAATAGTTGATGAACCTTGAATCGAGGCATTAAAAAATAAATACAAACTATTAAACAAAGAACCATAGGCTCCAGACCTATTAAAGTTTACAGTTAAGTTCTTTGCTAACTCTGCGGCTTTCTCTGCGCTTACGCCGCTTTCTCTAGCAGTAACATAGGCAGATAAACGAATAGCATTTTCAACAGAAGTATTATAACCACTAATGACTTTTAACATGCCCTTTGACGCATCAGCAATCTTCGTTGCTCCAGCCGCTACTTTTGACGGCTTATTGCCATTAGGGACTGCTTTTGCTAAATCTTTCGCTATCTCTTCTGGAGTAGGAGCATAAAACCAGTCCGTCTTCGCTCCAGTCTCTTTAAACTCATCATAGTATTTAGATACTGCTTCTTGACGAGCCGCGGCTTCGGCTCTCTTTTTTCTAGAAAACCCTTTGAAAACATTAAGTACGCCCTTAGAAGTTACCTCTTGAGTTCTTATTGCCCTAAATGCTGGAAGTAAGTTTTTCATTACTCTAGCAACACCTTTATTGACGTCGCCTTTACCCATCTCCATGATTATCTGATTCTCTTCACCTTGAAGATTAGCAAGACCAGTTTGTAAGTCTCTAGTAAAGTTTCGTAAAACAAACTCAGGGTCTAACATTGTTATAGTGCTACTCATGAGCCTATTTAACGCACCTAATCCTTTAGTGTAGTTGTGTAGGCTTGACATATTAGAGCCGTCGAGAGCAGCCACGACTCTTGGGTCATCAAATTCCATTACTGTCCTTTTGCCCTTAACAAAAAGGGTTATAAGTTCTGGCCTTAGATCAATGTCATCTAAAGATCCAAACTTTTGTTGACTATAACCACCCAAAGACTTTGCATAGCCTTCCATGCTTTTTTTATTCTTTGGATCAGTTACTAAATTATAAAGCCTGTTCATTGACCTATTTTTTTGGGCTTTTATTATAACATGAGCGCGATCACTTAGAAGTTGAATCAAAGGATTGTCTGCCTCGCTCAACCTTCCTTTAGCCCTTTTAACAGTATTGTCTTTAACCTCTTGACTTTTGGATGAAGATTTCTGTTTATTTCGTGGCCTCTTTGATACATGAACGTACTCCTCAGTGATGTCGGAATCAATTGCTAACTCTGACTCAACAGGAGCAAAGCCTTTAAGGGGAACATAATATTTAAACCCCCTGTTCCAAGCCGTAAGTTTATTCCATTCTAAGTCTCTAGCCTTTAGCGCTTCCTTATTGGTTCTGGCTTTTGTTTCGGTGAACTCTTTTATTATTTTACTCGAATCCGTAGGGTCAACGATTTGATAATACTTCTTGCCGTCTCTAGTTTGAGTTTGTCTCTTGCCTCCCGTTAGCAGTCCGCTGTCAATCAGGTCAGTTCTATTGTCTTCTAAGATCTGATATGTTAACTCTAAAACATTCCATACGTCTTTACGACCATTGGCGATTAAAGCCTCTTCAACTCCTCCAGTTTTCTTGAGGTCTTCTAAGGTGAGATCATATTGTGATATAATCTCTAAAGCCCTTTCATTAGATATACCACTAAAGTTTTCTCCCTCAAATTCAGGAGTTTTTCTAGCGTTTCTTTCAGGAACGTGAAGATGCATTAACAGATTACCCAAGGATTCAGCAGAGAGACCTGCTTTCCTCATTAGTTCACCTAGTTCATCTCTTTGTTTTTTAAATGCCTCTAATGCATTTGCCGAAGCACTATCGCCCAAGGTTAAAGCATTTATAATATCCTGATCAAGATCAACATATTTTCTGCCTGTTCTTTTTTGAAAGTCTTTTTGGAATTTTACAACAGAATAATATTTATCTACAAAGTTGGTTTGAAAGGATTCTAAAAAGTCAGTCAAGAAAACTTCCCTGAAATCATTAAATACATTTCTTGCACTAGCCTTTCCCCTTATTGGCCCTTCAACCTCTTCAAATCTTTTTTGTTTTAAAGCCTGCCTAGTTTCTAAAGTTTTCTCTCTCTCTATGTTATCCTTTAAGGTTTGCGTTTCTTGAGCAGGAAGAGTAGTAACCTCCGATGTTGGAGCATTAGCCATGCCCATGCTTGCAAAGAAAGTATTTATACTCTTTCCTTGTTTTACTATATCGTCAAAGTTTACCGTGCCTCCTTCCAGTTCGGTCATGCTTATTGCCTTTGTAAACGGAATAAACTCTACTCCTTTTCCTGAAGCAGTCTTAGCAGTCCATGGATATGATTCGTGAAACTGAAATCCGTCAGCCTTTTCTGATGTTTGATACGGCTCAATTAACTCAGTGATTTTTATAAGCCCTGGGATGTAACCCCTAGGTATGTCAATCAATGCAGGGTCTGTAGTTCTCTTAACTAACTCCGCCCCTGTTATAACTCCCTTGATTTTTCCTCCTGGATTTTTAGCCTTAGTTTGTGTATCCCCAATTAGTTTGCTCATCAATGCTTTTCTCGCTGGGAATGTGGCGTTCCCCACACGAAATATATCCTCTAATTTCTTCAACACTTTGTTTATGTCTTTCTCTGCTAAAGCAGGAGACAAGTCGTTTAAGAATACATCTTTTCCGATTTCAAGAATTTTTTGTTTACCATTTTCATCTAATACTCGAATCGGTTTTCCTTTAGCATCTTTTTTAAATACTGGAATTTTCTTTCCCTTTTTATCTTTGGCTAAATTTCCCTTCTTATTTTTTTTAAAGATCAACTTACCGTTAGCATCTCTCTCCTGCACGAACTCTTTTATATCTTTTTCTTTTCCAATTCTCATGCCGCTAATCTCTTCCAACTGTGCTCTGACGTCTGCCTCTGTTGCTGAACCAGTCTTTATAGCAGACCTTATTTCACCAAGACCCGTAAGTAAGAACTGAAAATTAGAAGCGTGAGAAGCGTCACTCATCACAACAGGCGCTAGGAAAGCAACTCCTTTTTCTTTGATCTGTTTGTTTACAGGTATTGCGAATTTATTTATACCTGCTTCTTCCGCTGAAGCCCAAGGCAACCCTACCTCTTTAGCATAACCAAACCCACCCTTGAGGTCTATAGATGTTCCATCTTTAAAATTATATCTAGCAACTGCCATTCTATCTGAAGGAGTAGTAATAATAGTTTCCCCTGCAAAGTCACTTGGGTCTCTTTGAATCATATCCATCCAGCCCTTGCTTCGCTTAACAAACTCAGTCTCTGCTTTTATTTTTATTGTTTTGCGAGGCTGTGCATTCTTTTGTACTTGACGAGTTTCAAGAGTCGCTGTTGCTCCGTTTATCTCGTCCAGTAAACTTTCTTCTGCCTCAATAACATTTTCGATTTTCCCTGATCGAATATCGTCTTCTCTTTGAAGACGTTCCGCATCATTGATATCTTCTTGTTTTTGAATCTCGTCTTCAGCCTTTTCCCTTTGCTGAGTCTCTTTGAGTTTTCTTTTCTTTTCAGCCTCTTCTTTTTTAACCCTTGCTTTTCGTGCAGGAGTGTCTTTTTCAAAATTAGCCAAGTCATCAGGAGTTGCGTCAGGACGTAGTGTTTCTTTTTGACGAGTCTCAACAGGCGCTTGTTCAGTTTGAGTTTCTGTAATTCCAAATTCAATACCTTGGTTAAATGCTCTATTGAATTTATTTAAAAAGTCGATAACTTCTTTCTCTGAGTTTAAGTTCTGTCTAAAATTAGATAGCCCTGTAATACCAAGACTCTTCAATACATCATCAATAAAAGAAACAAGAGCATTAGTGAATTTAGTTTTTCCAGTTCTACTAAGTTGAGTATAAGTAGAAGTTAACTCACCACTTATTGTGGCGAGGAATTCTTCAGGTTTTACGCTTTCATCGTAAGCGGCAATCAGATCCTCTACATTCTTAACTAATGCTATATCATTAGAAGAAGAATTATTCATGGATTTCTTTAAGGCCGCCGCCATTCTATCGGCAATCTCTTTATCTTGTGCAAACTGCTCATAAAAAACTCCATGGAATGTTTCATGGGCTATGTCTGCACGAGTTGCATTTTCGGCGTTAATATGAATTTCTGGTTTACCAGTGTTAGGATTCTTTATTAATCTTCCTCCTTCTGTTTTTATAACTGGAGTGTTTGGATCTAAATCACCTAGAGTCCTACCATAACTATCAGTGTATTCATTATGTAAAAATACTTTTATCCTACCTCCAAATACGGCTTCTGCCGCTTTAGCGGCTTCGCCTAACTCACGAGCATCCTCTCCTGTGTCAAAATCTTCATATGTATTGGAATCCTCTATAAACTCATCAGGAGTCAATCCTTCCATCTCTACGTTAATAGGTGAGCCGTCAGCAGCATTGTACTTCTGTCTTTGCTTGGCCTCTTTGGCATCTATAGCCTTACCTGTTTCTTGCAAAGTGTATGGTGCGGTAAGTTCAGAATACTGGGCGTCTAGATTATTTATTTCATTACTATACTTCTCGTGTAGTTGCTTATCAATAGGCTTGTTATCCTTCATGTTGTTGGCGGCCTTGATCATAACACTTTGTTGACGCTGATCTATTTCTCCAACTTTATTTAATATTTCAGGATTGTCCAACCCAATTCGTTCAAGCAATTGCTGATTTTGAAAAGTCGTTTTTCCTCTTCTTTCAATCGCTTCTCTAAGTTCAGCAGTGTATATTAGTCTTTGATTACTTGTTAAAGTAGGATCTTCTAACCTCCTATGAAGTCTTTCTATATCTTTTTTAGCCCTATAATTACTAAAGTTTCTGCCCATCCCATTTTTAATGGCATTAATATCTGCTACTGAACCTGGAAGTCCATACACAAAACCAGCAGGGCCTCCAAGTAGCACACCATTTCCCATCTCTCTCAAACCAGCCTTAACATCTATAGGCTCTCCTCTAGCATATTGATTAAGTAACTCTTGACCAAAACCAGTTACACCCTCAGTGCCTGCGTTTGTACCAACATCTAACCCAATTCCTTTTGCAGCACCTAAGGCATAATCCCTTGTTAATTTCCTAAAGACCTGTTCAGACATTTTACCAGCAGCATACTTCTTAACTGCACGAGAAAGTATTCTACCGCCAGCCCATTCTGGAATTGCTTCCAATGCACCAAACGCTGAAGTGTAACCTAACTTACCAAGAGGAGTAAGTTCTTCATACCAATCTTGTCCAATGCTTTCGTCTTGAGCCATGCTAGTTCCATAAGCAAAAAGCAGAGGAATTGATGCCACTTTATTATAAGCAGAAAGGGCAATCAAGGGGAAAGTTTCAAAGATGGCTTCACCTACATATACAGCAGATCCTTGTCCGTCAAAGTCGTTGTCCTTTCCAAATCCAAATGTAGCAAGAGGATCTTTGCCTTTATGATCATATCCATAAAGTTCTGTAATCTTATCCCTTCGTGCTTTTGTTTCTCTAGCAATTCTTTCTAACTCTTCCGTGGGAAGAGGTGTGCCATCAGCAATGGCTTTTAGTATTTTTAGAGATTTAAGCCCCATGCCTAGCATAGTCGCTCCCCCCCTAGCGCCTGGAGCAAATATACCTTCTTTTAGAGCCGTCGTGACGCCCCCAAAGGATTGTGAGAGTTGTTCGTTTAGAATTGATTGTTGGGCTTCAGGATTAGCAATAGCGTATTTATCTACTTCTGTTAAATCTTCAGGACGAGATTCCGCAAGAGCAAATAAACTTCTAGAAAAAAGAGAACGATCCTCTTCTTCTTCTCCTTCGCTAACTAACGATCCTAGTATTTTACTTCTAAAGTTATCTTTTTCTTTAGTTCGTTCACTATCTAATTTATACTTTGCAAATATTTGGGCGTCTCTGGCGCCCTGATCCATTTGTAGTTGATTGTCCGTTAAACCCTGTTGCTTAACATCAAAAAAGTTTGGATTTAAAGAAGGTGTGACGGTGTTTAAACTGTCTGATGGCTCAGGCTCAGGCTCAGGATCAATTATACTTTGCGTATCTACTTCAACTTCTTCTATCTGGGGTGACGAATCCCCAGACAAAGGTGTAGCCTCTGATTTTAAATCTGACTCCCCAGAACTTTGGTTCGAGTCTTTTTTTTTTTTACTCTCTTCGTATTCTTCTACAATAAGATCTAGTTCTGCTTCAGTGGTGCCTCTTTCTACCGCTTCATCAAGTTGCGCTTGAAGTATATCATCTATTTCCATATCTTATTGAGTTTTCTTTTTATTACTAAGCCACGACTTATACATCTCAGGAGTCATTTCTTTATCATACCCCTTAATAAATCTACGCATGACTTCTTTATATTGACCCTCTGTTCCAGACTGAAGAGCAATAATATCTCTTCTTGTTGTTGGTGAAAATTGAAGTTTGTAACCTTTGGCTTCCATCGCATCTACAAGTTGCGCGACATTTTTCTCTCCAGGTTGACCGACAATTCCCATTATATCTTCTAAAGATAATTTTTTTGACTCTGTTTTGTAACTGATAGGNTTCCCGTCTTGAGTTGAACCAAAACCAAAAATATATGTACCATCTCCAACTCTTATAGGCTTAGTAGTTGCTAGTGACACTTCAGTATCCTTTCTGCTAAAATCTCCGTCATTAAAACGAGGAACAGGAAGAGGGAAGTCCTCTTCAGTCAGAGTAAGCGTTTCCGTTGTTAGAACTTTAGGAGTTCCACCTCCGCTACCCTTTGGAAGTCTTTTCTTGTTAGATAAGTTTCTAAGAATTTGATCTTTTACTTTAGTATTATACTCATCCACTAATCCTTGTATTGTTTCAGGGTCTAAGTTTTCTACAAAATCATAATCTTCAGGTGAAGCCACTCCGTTTTGTCCCCTAAGTCCATTTGCAACTAACATAGTTAAAGCAATATCTTTTTTTTGACCAGGCTCTGTATTACTAGCCTGCCAAGCATCAATCCATTCAGAAGTTGCTGGAACGTCTAGTTTTCCCGTTGACAAAAATTCATTATTAAATTTATCACCTCCAATATTAGTAATGTATTCCGCTTGATCAACAACGCCCTTTATAGGCGTTTTAAAGCCTCTTGGAATCCTACCTGTAGCGTTCCAGTTCTCTGCAATAAAAGTCATGCCTGCTTCATCAATTGGCTTAGTCGCTATGTCTTGTAATCTATTGCTTGCCTCTGAGACAGGTATGGGTAGTTTGTTGGCGTTGTCAGAAATATAGTCTTGCTCTTTCGCCCACTGACCTGATATAAACTCTGCACTACCTCCAACATTACCGTAATGTCTATATCTGTCCATTAATTTTTTTCGATTCTGAGGAGTGTCGTTTAATGCGACAACATCCCACATATCCTCTACTTCTTTATAAGCCTGTTGAACCAAAGGCTTATGGGCAGGAAGATATTTTCCATTTTTCTGTTGAAACTGATTTAAAAAACTTAAAGTTCTAAATGAATCTTGTTTTCTTCGTCTTTGTTCCTGATTAGCAGCCCCAACTAAATTAGGGATTTGAAATACATTTGGTTCTACGCCTGGATCTGCCATTACTTAAACTGGGATTTAGAAAGCATTTGTCTTACAAACTTATGAAGAGGCGATGAACCGCTTTTAGAATGTTTTCTTAGTGACGATGCTTGACTTGGATTAAATATATATTCTCCGCCTGTCATTTCTCCAACTTTGTCTCCTCCATTAGCGATAATGTGTAGCGGATTAGTCTTATGAGAGAACTTACCAGGAGTTTTCTTTGCTTTATATTTCTTGCCTCCTCTTTGAAAAGACTCTTCCTCAAATTGGTCTTCAAAATCCACATAATCTAAATCTCCTGGAAGTCCTTTTGATTTTCTAAATTTACGCAGAGAAATATCTTCAAATCCGCCCTGTCTAATATTTTTCATTGGAGGGCCATCTGAAGGATATAAATCATAATTACCGTCAGGATTTAATAGCAGAGTTTTACCAATTCCCGTATTTAAGGGTCTAGTTCCTGAAGTTACAAAACGATTGCCTGATGACTCTACAGGATAGTTTTCTTCACTTAAACTTATATTTTCTTTTACATCTATGGCTCTGGGTAAATTGTTTTCTTCAGAAATATTTACATCTAAAAGTTCATCTAGACCTGATTCATCAAACTTTCCAGTTACATTAGGTGTGCTAATCTGAGGATCCATGTTTAATCCTAAACCTGGGCCAAAACCTCCTCTGTCTGCTCCTGCGTTAAGTCCTTCGTTAAGAAGTGACTTATCTGCTTTCAATTGATCGCTTAACATACGAGCATCTCTAGCAGTTTTTTTATCAGCACGAGAAATAGCAGCACCACTACCTTTTTGTAGGTTTGCTTGTGCTAAACCTGACCCTAGTGAAATGGCGGCATTACCTATGTTTTGAACCCCTGCTTGTCTTGCTCTTTGAAGATCGGCCCTGTCGCCTCTAAATTGCTGAACTTGCTGGATACGATCACGCTCTTCGCCTTGATTGACTCTGGCCATCGCATTCATTTCCTGTTGTCTTTGTCTATATAAAACGTCAGTTTTAGCAGAATCAGCAGCACGTTGAACTCCAGACAAAGCACCTGCTGCTCTTGAACCTCCCGCTTGTAATGCATTTACAGAAGTACCTAATGATCTGTTTATTTGATCTACGGCTTGATTTGCTATAGACTGATCTTGTGCAGCATTAAGCATCCTAAGTCTAGAAGCAGGCGTAACATCTAAAGGGTTGTCCATCATCGCCATGCTTCGCTTGGCTCTGTTTTGTTGATTTAAACCATACAGGGCTTGACCTCCCGCAAGGCCTCCTTGAATTAATAGTGATGCTGTTACTGGATCCATGTTACAAATTTAATCATTTATTGCCCTAATTGGTTAGCCAAAGGCGATTTAGAAAATACAGCATTAATTGCATAAAGTTCAACCACCGATATACTAGAGTTAGAGGCTTTTATTTTTAAGTAATAATCTCTCATTACATCACCTTCAATAGCAGAATTCGCTAGTGTAACTATTATATCATTAGCAGATACTGTTGCCGCCGCGTTTAGCGTTAAAGTCTTGTTTGTGGCAATAGCCGTTGCAAACGTATTCAACGGGGTAAGGTTTGATCCATTCACCCTGTATAAGGCAGTGTTCGTTCCTACAGGAAAAGGATTATTATTTATGTGGTTTTTAAATATTAAGGTAGTTCCTGTTGATGAACTTGCTAAAGTTCCAATAGAAAACACTTGAGATGTTCCATCTACTGAACTCAAGTCTCCTGTTGCTAAAACGCTAGTGTTTCTAGGTATAGGTGCATAATAGAACCCTTCTTTCTTTTGCCAAACTTCTGTAGAAGCAACTCCCGTAGTTGGGATATCCGTCGCTTGATTAGTATTAGACAATGTACATGCCCATGTAGAATCGCCTTCGAGGCTTAGGGCCTCATACGCCTTAACCATAGAAGGATTAATATTGGACACTACTTCAATAATTGCGTCTCCTCTTGCCCCTCCTGAGTATGTAGGTGGAGAGCCTGTGAACTTGCCATAGTAAGTACACCTCGGTACGGCTGTGGTTCCAAAAAACTCAGCATGTTCATATATTCTACCTGATTTAAACGTATACAGTTGATCACTTATTGATTGAATTCTTTCTGGTCTAAATGTATACTTGTTGTTCCATCGTGGCTGATAGCAGTCATAACCTATAGTAAAGTCACCTAGAGTTTCTACTTCTGCACCTATTGTTGTAGTAGATAAATAAGTTGTATTGTCTAATGTTATTTCTTCCGTTGATTGATTATATGTACCATACGAAAATGCTGCCTGAGCACTTGTTGTCATAACAATAGGTATGGCATTGTTTAAACCAATTGAAGTAGACCCAGCGGGCATAGGTATTTGAGTCGGGGCAAACTCTGTGGCTAAGAATATAGATTGCAAAGAGGTTAAAGTGTCTATTATTAATAGACCTGCCCCTGAGTCTTGAAATTTATCTTGATCCTTTTGATACTCTCTCGGATCAGAGTCCCAAGAATAAGTTGAGGTGTCAGAGAATATAGAATCAGTATTTATCTTACCATTAGTTACTCTTCCTGCTCCCACTCCTGTCACTGGAGTTCCAGTCACATTGTCGCTAATAGTTATTACGACAGTGTTTACTGAGTCGGCACTAATTAAGAACTCTCTTTGGTCATAGTCTACACCCGCAATTATTTGCCGATTAGTTGCACTCTCTTCAAGAGAAAAGAAATTATTCTTAAAGAAAGAATCTACGTTGAGATCGCTCAACACACTTATTCCTCCTTTTTGAGATATCATTAAGACTTTACCGCTTTTTACATCAGCAAAAAATACTTGATCTCTCCAAATGCTTATTGACTCTGGGTTGTTATTACAACCATATTGACCAGGGTAGTATTGTATAGGGCCTACTATGTTTTTAGAAGCCGTAATCTCTGACTTTCCATCACCAAATTCTATTATGTTTCTGGATACAGGAATAACACCCGCTCGCCTTTCCTGAATGACATACATGACTTCATCGTAAGAAATCAAACCTTTTATAGAGCCGTACTCATAGTTGTAGTCAAAGAAATTTGTCTTTGATAAATTAAATGAAGAAAGTCCTAAAGTCCTAGAGTCTACAATAAAAGGATCGCTCCATGTTACCGATCCCCGCCTTTTGATAGTACGGGCTTCTGGTTGGTAAGCAAATGGGCGACCCCTAGAGGTAAAGTTAGAAACAAAAAAGTCACTAACGCTGGGGTCTTCAATAAAGCCAACAACAGAGTTCTGAGTAAATGCGGACACGGCATTACTTGCTATATCGCTATTTTGTGGGGCTGGTGCAACATAAAGCGTTCTAAGCCTAAAATAAGAATCACCTTGGTCTATTTGAAATACCGACTCAGGATTGATTACTGTCATCGCATTTGAGGTGCCTGAAGTTATCCCTATGTTTTCTGTAACATAAATCCTATAAGCGTAAGTAGCGTTATCGTAGTTTGTAGTAACATTACCAACTGTTATTTTTTTAGAAGTATCAGAATTTAAAGTCAGAATATCTCCTTTATATACTAACTGATCACTATAAAAAGCAATTTCAGCGTCAACCGTTAAAGTGTTTACCGTTACAGCAGTGGTTAATCTTTCGGTTCCGTACACACCGTTGTTAACCTCTAGAACATTACCTAGTTCAAAATAAACATCTGTTTCAAAAGCGTTATTTTCTCTATATACTTCAATGACACATTGGTTATTCCAAAACGATTCGTCATTAAGTATGTCTTCAGGTCTAAAGCCTACAGCATCTTCATTACTTTCTATAGAAATAAAATCTCCTGTTGTGTTGTTTAAAGCGAATGTGCTGCTCCTATCTAGTATTGGGTTTTTATTTACGTCAGAGTCAAATGACTCTACTCCTGTAATGTTAAACTCAAACGTGGTTTTTAAATTATCTCCGTATCTAACGATTCTTAACCTATCTCCTTGAGAATACTTATACTCGATTAACGCGCCATATGCTTCTCGGTATGAATTGGACTTGCCTTGAAGAGTTCTTAGTGATAAGAATATTTGAGAGTTAGCACCAAAGCCACCCTGTAAGCCATCATAGTTGGACGCTAGATACGCACCACCAATACCGTACTGAACCTTGTTTATAATAGATCCCTGGCCTACATAGACTGGAGCATAATAAGAGGCCCAACTTGGAGCAACTGAATTAAGTCTTCCAACTACATTTGCTGAACCGTCAAGATTATTTTGATCTGTCCTATTGTTAGTGTGATCTATTTCTACAGTGTTAAACTTTTGAACCCCTCCTGGGCGTCCTCTGTCGTCATAAAGAACTATACCTAGTTGATGCTTAGATCCCGACTTAAAACATTTAGTTCCATTCGCGTCTGTATTATTAACAAAGAAATTAGAACCAGAAACAATGTTTGCGCCTGTGCAACTAACAACCCCATCCCTAGTATCGCCTTGATCATTTAAGGCAGGGAATTCATCTCGGCCATTGGAGATTGTTTTAGTGATTGCATTGTTCTGAAGCCCCACTATTCTATTGTTTATACCTTCTGAATTGGTGCCTTCAACAAAGTCAAATCTAGACATATCTGATTCAGGACTATCTACTTCACAAGGGTCAGTTCCTTTGACCATCTTGTCAACCTGTAAAGTGAGCCTTTCCATCTTAATTTGCATTTGGCGTACCAAAGTAGATCCACCTCCTGTTTGTTGTATCCTAGCAAAACCTTGACCCCTAAATGCAACACTTTCTGTTTCTACGCTACTATTTCCACTGGTGGTTACCTTACTAAATCCACCCTCTCCGTCTTGAGG
>JGI24003J15210_10000651_pt1 | contig 14786 bp, 20 predicted proteins | sample LinPmetageLP28_FD_15210 | JGI IMG/M metagenome (IMG submission 15210)
ATCCTGAATTTTGTCACTGACATCACCTCTCCAGCTGAGTCACATTTCATCTCTTTGATGATTTGACCATCCAGCTTCAGTTGGTAGATAGCCACCTCATCCCTGATGATTTTAACCACATCCAAACGAGCAAAGAAATGAAAATCTTCTCCCACATGAAAATCAAGTGAGTCTTGTGGGATTTCTTGTGGTCCACCTTTGTCTGGTGACAGCTCTCTGGCTTTTAGATATTTTTTAAATAGAGGACCATTAAATCTCCCCCTGATGTCTGTCCAGTTTTTCTGGAGTTTTTGAATTCTGTTCATCTCTTTAGTTTTTATTTATTGTTTGAATAGGTGATTTCAATGTAAACTGATTTACAGCTTGTCTTTTGTTATACTCAAGGACAATTGTCTCCATGTCTGACAAAATCCATTTAGCAAGAATATTCAGCTCATCGGATTTGAAGTGAGCTGATTTCATGGTCAGCTCATTTCTGTTGGATAGTTCAAGCTCACACCTCTTAAAGTCCACAAGCTTGTCATCAAAGTGAAGAATATTTTCTTTGATGTTTTTTAATAGTGATAGTTTTAAATTTGGATTCATTTTTTTAAAATTTTTCCAGTGTTGGTGAATATTAAAGAATCACTTTCTCTGGAGTTAATAATCAATTTACTTCTCTTCTCTCTTTGATATAAAAATCTAAGCTTCTCATGGCTTCCTTTATACTCATAACCCATCTTAATCATCTGGGTCTTATTGAAGTTATACTTTCCTTTTTTTCTTGAAACCATGCAATCATTTTCAGGGTCCCAATAAACTGGATTTTTTCTGGTCAATCCATTAAAAGACCAGTTTGAAGCTCTATACAGACCACCATCATGATTCTTGATAGTGTCTGCATAGGTCAGCAATGTTTTCCATCTTGAATCCAGAAGCTTGATGCTTTTGGATATCAGGAAGCTTCCAGAGTTGTCTGGTCTGTCAGGTCTTAAACAAAATCTTGAGAGTGAGAGGACAGCTCTGTGGTCTTCAGATACAGATTTTGATGCTCCCAATGGAGGAGGATTCCACCATGAAATCCCATGCAATGTCTTAGAGTCCCCTTTGTAAAAAAGACCATGACAAGCATGAGCAACATTCCCACCACCTTGAGCATAGTGAAATTCAGAAACAAAGTCTTTCGCCTGATGTATTGAGATAGGTCTGGCTTCCCATTTATTCCTTAACACTATCATGATTGAACCTCCTCTTTTATTGTATAATGTTCGTAAATATCAAGATACGAACCATCACCAGTCCCAGCATTAAATTCAAGGACCAGAATCTTGTTCTTAAAGCTTCTCATCCCAGCTGGGACCCAGTAATGAAAACCATTGTAAAATCTGGACTTACATTCTCCATCGTACTTGATAAGAATATCAAAACCATAAGGAATGACTTTCTCAGCTGTCTCAATCTCTTTCTCACTCATGTCTTCTGACATTGGTACAATGCGAACACTGAAAAAGCCTTCAGGCATATGGTCAGCACCTTGTTTCATTCCAAAGTTTGACTGAGTCTGGACTCTGATTCTTCCAGTCTTAATCCTTTCTTTAAGACAAAACCAGTCAAGGTCCTCCAGAGTTGTATAAAATCCTCTATTTTCTACCATACCAACAAAGGGAAGAATCTCAGGAATCAGCTTGACCAGTTTTTTTTGGTCCTCTGGATGTTGCTCTTGAAAATACCATCTCATATATTTTTGACCTTCTGTGTTCTCCTGATTCTTGTTCCAGATTTTATTCATCCAGTCAATCTGAATAAATTCTTTGATGTTCATATTTCTGTATTTTCCATATTGAAAACAATCTTCAGGAATGACTTTAATGTCACTTTTGTAACCTTCAAGGATTGTCCATGATTTTCCTCTGAGAGATTCATCTGGGACCAAATCTGAGCATCCTCTCAGCTCAGCTTTCTTGATGGCTTTTTGTTTGTCTTTTGAGAGTCTTCCCAGATAAGAATAATTTGTCACCTCATAAGCTTGACCCCTTGAGGTGTATCTTGTTTCATTGTCTATACTCCAGAGAGTAAAATATTGACTTGCTTTTCCGATTTTTAACATTGTTCTGATTTCAAAAGTTCATAAATAAGAGCCTCCTCAATAGCCAGACAGATGATGTCTGGATGACAATTGATGAAGTGTCCCTTGATTGTTTTAAATGTGTCACAGAAGACATTCACCTCAACGAATGTCCCCAGCTCTGTGATGATTGTTCCATTCTGGACTGATACTTCCACTTGTTCCTGATATTCTTCTCTGAGATATTTCACAGAGCAATTGAATCCACCATTCACAAGGACAAGGACTCTGTCATCTGTGATGTCTTGAATGTCTATGCAAAGAGCTTCCTTCATCTCAAGGACCTTCATGCTCTCCAGCTGTTTATTTTTTAGTTTGTGATTTTTCATCTTTTCTATTTTTTAAATATTATAGTGTATAAAATTGATGAGGCTCCTTCCAGATGGACTGGGTCAATGAGTGACCTAAGCTTCTTCTGAAGTTTGTATCTTTTTAAAAGATAAATTTTAGGTGTTTTGTTGTATTGTTCAACAATAGCAAGAATGTTATTCATAATTAAAAATTTAAAGGTTTATACTGACAAAACCCCACAGCTCTGGAGCTGTGAGGTGATGTGTTTAATCAAATGTAACTTCTTTAAAGAATGATTCTGACAGCAAGTGATTTGCAAAAGTCAAGTGAAGCCATCCATCATCGAGAACCATCTTGAGAAGCTTGGCTCTTTGCAAGGATTTCAATTCTTTTTCAAACTGCAAAAGCTTGGCTTCTTTCAGATTCTTTCTAAGTGATGATTGTGAAAGCTCCTCTCCAGTCCAGACAGCAAGACGAGTCTTGTCATTGTCTTCTTTAAAGTTCATTTCATTGTCAAGTCCATTCTCTATGAAGGACATGAGTGCTGATGTTAAAGTTTGTGTTTTCATGTTTTCTATTTTTTAAAAGGTTTATACCACACAAACCCCCAGCCAAATTCATGACTGGAGGTAAGGTGATAAACCAAAGTTTAAAATGTATTTATATATCGTTTAAATATTTTTCGTATTCAAGTAAAAGCTTCACAGCTTTATCTTTTTGTGATTCTGTCATCTTGTCAAACTTTGGCTTCTTTAGGAATGTTCTTGCATTCCATTCAAGTATCCATTGTCTGAATGCTTTTTCATTTTTAGGTTCTAAATTGCTCATATTACAGAGTTTTGTTTCATTATCAAATCAATGTACTCATCAATGTCAAAGTGTTCAAGAATTGATGTGTCACAAGTTCTCATTGAGAATGTATGCTCATTGATTTTATTTTGATTGATGTATTTTGAATAGTCTATCTTATACCATGTGAAAAGCTTGTCATCACTTCTATAAGGATGAGGAAGTCTGTTGATGCTCGTAATCTTTCCGATTTGCTGTGAGTATGTTGAACCATGATTAATGGTCACAATGTCTCCGATTCTAAATGTTGTTTTTTCTTTTGTCATGTCTATTTTTTTTAGATTGTAATTATTAATCTCTATACATTTTAGTGATTACTTGAGATTCTTGTTTTGTCTCTATTATTCTCAAGAGCCTCTGTGTCAAAATTTTGCTGTCTTTTTCGTAGATATAGCAAGTTGAGTCATGTGGGTATTGTATTTCTACAAGTTCAGCTTTTGTGTAATTGATGATTTTTACCATGATATTAATTTTTAAAAGGTTTATACTGACAAAACCCCACAGCTGGAAAGCTGTGAGGTGATGATTTTAAAAGTTAGACATTGAATCCTAAAAATCTGTTTAGTGTTCTGGAGGACTCTGACATTCTCATCTTGAATTTTGATTCAAGCTCCAGAGTGACTCTGTCCCAGCTGGTCTGATAATACTTCTTGAAATAATATTCAAGGTCATCCAGACAATAGTTTCTTGACCTTCTCGCTATGTTTTTAAGTTTTGGATAATTGCTTTCTAAGTGTTTCATAATTATTTAGATTCAATTTGTTTATTAAAAGAAGAAATCATTTGAGTCAGATTCTCTTGAGTTTCATTTGCTGAAGTCTTTGCAATCTGAACGTGAATGAATTTTAATGACTCTTTTAACCTCTCAGCTTTTTCAGTTTCGCCATTGCTTAGTGCAATGAATAAAGCTTCAAGGCATTGCTCAGCGTTGTTGATTTGTTTGTTTGTTGATTTGTTTTGAATGATAAAATTTTCCATGATATTAATTTTTAAAAGGTTTATACCACAAAAACCCCACACTGAAAAAGTGTGAGGTAAAATGTTTGATGGTTTTGTTTTTTGGAGATGCTCCGAGATACATTCTCAGATGGTCTGTCATAAAGGCTCAATTCAAGAGTATGTCCTTTCAATGATTTTCCATGATGGTCATGTGGTCATATTTAAGTCATCTATTCGTGAACGCTGTTGTCTCATCAGAGAGGCTCCCTCAGTGTGTGAGGTCATGTCTCTGGGAGTGTTCGTCAAGCCAATATTTCAAAGTACTCATGTGCGTGTTGCACATCACGAATATAAGGACTTTAAATTAATATAAACAAGAGCATGAGTGAAATAAATTTCAAAACAGCTCTGTATCCCTTGTAAACACTGGGAAAAATTTTTTTATTTTTTTTTACTTTGGTTAAATTCTAATCAAAAAATGAAAATGTTGAGATTTTAATCAGACCCCCTTCTGGAAGCCTTGATTTTACTGGTGTTTTTCATAACTTTAATTTTTGATAGTAGGATACCAGAGAACCCCTAAAGTCTCTTAAATCGCTTTATTTGGCTTCTCAGAGTATTTTGGCTTTTACCCCATTTAGGGAAAATTTGACCAAGATTTTGGTCTCATATTTTGTGATTTTTGTGCAAAAATTAGCTCATTTTTTGGTCCATTTTGACCATAAAAAAGCTCTTTTTTTAGTGTGGAAATTGCATGGAATCCACCTTTTTGATGATTCTGTCTGACTTGTTTTTTTGACTTCTTATCATTTTGAGCATTAAAATTCTGCCTCCTATTGGCTTGATACCAGCTCCTCTCTCAACATGAAAACCAGAAAAACCACCATCCCATTCTTCCTTATATGTACCACAAATCATCTGATGAATTTCTTGATGGTGCAAAAATGGTCCATAGGTTGTGGAGATTTTCAGGGTCTCTCTCACGTTTACACGACATGAATTCTCATGAACGTGACCCATGCAATAGACATCAGCTCCTTCAAATTTTCCCAAAGCTCTTGTCAGATTTATGGCTCCCTGAGTCACTGGTCCACCACCTCCAGACCCATGAAAATATTTGATTCTAAAATTGCAATATTCTTTTTTACTCTTGTTCATCTTCACCAGAAACCAGCCACCATAACCACCAGAGTGAATCTTTGTTCCGTTTTTATAGTTCATCATATCAACAAACCGAGCAATGATGTCAGTCTCCTGATGCTTAATGATTGACGTCTCATGATTCCCATATCCCACCACTTGAATCAAGTGAGCATAAGGTGAAAAATATTCCACAGCTGTCTCCACCACAGAATCCAAATATCTTGAGTTGTTGTGTTCTGGTCTGATGTCTGACTTGTTCCCTCTTCTGTCTCCTTTGCCTTGCATAAGACAAAACCAGTCACCTATTCCAAGAATTTTGATGTCATGCTCCAGACAATAGTCAAGGTCTCGTTTTAATTTCTCTCTGTCGCATTTAGGATTATCCCAATGAATGTCACCAATCACAGCGAGTTTTAAATAATCACCACCAATCTCCATCTGGTGAATGTTCCTTGAGTATCTGGTAACTTCCATACTAAAATTCTTTTATTAAACAATAGGAAACAAACTTCTGAGTCCCTGAATCCAGAGCTTTCTTAAACCATCTCATCTGGTCCATATATTTGACCCTCTGGTTGATGGTCTGACATCCAGCTGACCATGAATTAATGTCCTCTCTGTGGATTTTTATATTCTTCTTACTGAAGTCATAGGTGTTCGAATGAAAGTTAATTCCAAACCATCCCATGTATGCTCTCCCCAGCTCCTCAGCTTTCCCATCCATGTCATTGTCTCTATGGATTATCACCTGACTTCCCAATTGTTTCAAGCTGGGCATCCTTCCTCTATGAAGACCATACTTCCACACGTTATGATACCACATATTAGACTTTAAGATTGCACATCCCTTGCTGTTGAATTTCTTAAATCCACCTTTGAGAATTGTGACTCCAGCATTCGTGGTCCCAGTCATGACATCAATGAATTTAGTCCCTTCATATATGTAGAATTTATCATCAAACTTATTTGTCAAATCAGCTGAGGACCTGACTCCTATTATCCATCTACCTCTGGGATATCCCTTGAATGAATCCAGCTCCTTGACTCTATCAAGAAGCTCTTTATCTGTGTATTTTCTGACCATTACTTTTCTTTTTTACAGCTCCACTTTTTCCAGACAGAATATAAAACAAACACAAGAATCAAGATGCTCACAGCTGACTTCCCGAAGTCAGGTCTGTCCATTATTTTCTCAATGATTTCAATCTCCTTGTCAAAGGTGATTGTCTCAATGTATATGGTGTCATGTTTTATAAAAGTGTCAGTGACAATGTGCTTGTCATTTATTATGGTGTCGCTGTGACCTATTATGAAAAGAGTATCCTCATCATAGTTCACAACAGCAAAGCTGTCCTCACCCAGCTGGGTGATATTATCGTCATCAAATTTCATTTCATTTTCCATTTTTCTTCTTTTTAATCCAATCCAGAGCAATGTCAAAAGCATCATCGAAAATAAGGTCAATTTTTTCAGTGATTTCATTGGCTAACCATCCCACCACAAAGCTGACTAAAATGATAAGCTTTGGAGTGAGTTCTTCATAGAACAATTCAATCACTCCAATCAGTGAAAATGACAGAATCCCAGCCACCACCATCCCAATCAAGATGGATTTTATTTTCAATCTCTTCTTCATCCCTTTCATCAAGGCTCCAGTCATACCGATTCCCATTGCAATGATGTCAGTAAATTGTTCAAATCCTTTCATATTTTCTATTTATTAAATACCAGTGTTTGATGTCATGAATGCTGTGAAAGTGGCTGATGTGAATGCTTCTCCTTTTGCTCCTTGTGTAATGTTTCCCACCATTAATTCACTTACCCTGATAGTCCCCACTCCCATGTGGTTAGATATGACAAAATAATTTGTATAAATAGTCCCCTTCCCAGTGACCTGAGCTTCTTGTTCAATATTAAAGCTCGTGGACTTCTTTGGATAGTATGAAGTGATTAATCTGTTTTCACTGATTGCCTCTATTGGATTTAATAAAGACTCTCCCACAGAAGCTGATTCCTCTCCAATACTTTTCATGGTTGGAATTTCTTCTGATGTTTCTGATTTTGGCTCCTGAATATTTCCATCAATTCTGATATAATTGTTCTCTTCTGAAATTGATGTGATTGTTAAAGTTGGATTGCTCATGTTTTAATTGTTTTTTAGTATTAGAAATAAGTTCTTTTGTTTTTAAATTTGTCTGTGACCACAGCTGTAAGTTTCACTTTTCTTGAGTGGTCAAAATAATCCAGAGAAGGTGATTCACTTACAATCACTGGGAGGTCCTGATAGTCATATCTTGGATTTGTTGCATTGTAATCAGAAATAAAAAGCTGATTTTCACTTAACAGATACAGCTCCACAAGTGGCTTGATGATGCAGTCATCAGATGGGTCTGTGATGATTTCATAGGTATTCAGATTTTCTCTTGTGACTCTCTTCATTTCTCTATTGTTGAAAATGATGTTGTCTGTCTCCATGTTTGGCTGTCTGTTTCCTATGTACCCATGAAATCTGAAGCTGGACTCCACATCAGCTCCAGTGAAATTGATGTTTTGAACCTCTTGCACCCCATTGAAAATGGCTCTGACTCTTGCAGTGTGAAGAGCATTCTGAATGCTGTACTCCTGAAGGTCATATTTTCCCCATGAAAGGTCTCCAGTGATTCCTGAAATCGAATACTCAATTTTTATCTCATAGCATCCCAGACCATCTGAATTGAGAACATCAATCCATTTGATGGTTGTATAATATGCAAGAGAGTCAGCTGGGAATTGATTTTCTGTGGGATTGTATGTGGTTAAGACTCCATTTTTATAGAGCTTAAAATCAAAAGTATCTGAAGGGTCTGAAGTCTTTATCCATGCTGAAGTCACATCACTCTTCCAAGTGTCTGAGCTGGGAGATGCAAGGACTAAAAACTTGCAACAACATTCCTTCACTCCTCTGTCCTCTTCCACAAAATCCTCTGGAAGCTTTATGCTTGAGAATGACTTTCTTGTTCTGTCTTGTTTTCCACATTTAGGACAATCTTGAGCTGATGTTGTCATGGTTTTCCAGATGCTTTGAATGTCGTTCCATCCAGTTGCTGGATTTAAAGTCAAAACAGCCAAAGGACAAGCTCCTGAAAAAGCATATCTTGAATACTGAACGCCAGAAGATATGGAACCAAGTTCACTGGTTATAAACCAAAATCCTGAATTGTACCACATGAAATATGTTAATCCTCCATGAGTCCATGTCCACCATGCGAATCCATTTAGGTCTCCACCTTTTTCAAGTTGGTAAGTTGTGACCTGAGTGTCTGTGTTTGCTTCTATTTCTATTTTTATACAATCGCACATATTTTTTTATTTTAAGTCCAGTGACATCCCTTGATTTTTGCAGTGATTTTCACACCAGCTGAGAGGTCAATTTTTGAAGGGTCAAATTTGCATTCAAGACGAGCAACATCAGGAGAAGGAAAAGTCAAGTCACACCTTAAACCAGAAAGAGGTGTCAGTGGATTCAATGTGTTTCCATCAAAATCAATTGCTGAGCTGGATATCCATCTGGGACTTGATTCTGTTGGTTCAATTGTAATCATTCCCCAAGTTGTATCAGGGACCCAAGAGTCTCCATTGAGATTGGTATTTGTTGCAACAATTCTCATCTGTTCTCCTTCAATTATGACCTGAACATTCTGCAATGGGTCAGCTCTAAAAAGCTGAATGTCTTGCTGTATGTTCCCAGCTGAGTCATAGTCTTTTATTATTATATCATCATAATATTCATAAGCAAGACCATTCATGTCATATTCAACAAAGAGCCTCAGACCCCAGTTTCCAGTATTTCCATAAGGGACCCAGTTTCTGGTTTGTTCATCTGGGTAAAAATCAGGACTTACATTCATGAGCTGAAGCCAGTATTCCCACCTATACAAATAGGGAAAGTATAAGCTCACTCCATACTGAATGGCTTGGTCAAGTGATGTATCTCTCTTGAGATTTATTTGTCTTTTGACTGATGTTGTGGGAAGTGTTGAATTCACAGCTTGTGTCTCGTCTAAAATGTAGGCTTCAAGTCCAGTGGTTTCTTGAGGTACATTGTTCAGGCTAAAGTTGTTTTGTTGAAGTGTGAAAGATGCTCCAGTGGATGAATTGTAAGCTTGAACCCCTACCCTCACATAAGTCACAAGAGCTTTTTTTACCCATCTCCACTTCCCTATCCAGCCAAAATCATCCTCCACATTTCCAGTATATCCTGATTGAACAAGAGACCCATCTGTCTGCTGTTGAGAGTGGTCAAAGAATTGACTGACTACCATTGTAATGGGTCCAGCTGTGACTGGTTGCTTTGTCAATTGACCAGAGAAAACGAGTACGTTTACAGACCCAAATTTCATCCAAACATAAAAGGTCTTATTTCCTTCTGTCTGAGCCTCCATGAACGTAGTGAATGCACTATTCGGAGTGAATGTGAAGTCTATTGTCCTGATGGTCCCAGCTGTTGCAATATTGGTCAGCTCTATTGTGTACCCAGCTCCATCTGGATTCAGTGCTGATTGGTTAGCCACTCCAGAAATTGGAAGAGAGGAAGGGACAATCATGGTCAGGTTTGATTGTGACTCTGGTTGAATTTTGAAATAAGAGTCATCATTGCTGATGTAAGCTGACCCGATTGCGTAGTCATTAGAAGCTGAGTCAATCACAAACTGACCAGAAGTGGATTGGTCATATCCCAGCTCAGAGATTCCTTGAACCAGTGTTGCATCAATTGAACCAGTGTTGAATGCTTCATTAAACCATCCAGAATCTGCATCTTCATTGAAGATAGATTCTGTCTGTCCAAATGGTTCACCCAATAAACTGGACCAGCTCATTCTTGCATATAGTTTCAAGCAATTGTCAAAGCTGAAAAGATTAGAATTGTATAGTCCAGATTGCTGGAAAGAAATTTGAAGTTCATATTCTTTAGTGTTGCCTGAAGTAGAATTCAAGACCATGACAGCTGATAAATCATAAGCTCCAGATTTGTTCCCAATCTGGACCCCAGTTGCTCCAGCTCCTCCTGATAGGTCAAAGGTAAATCTTGAAACTTCTCCATCTATTAAAGAATATTGAGAACCAGCTGAACCATTCACCACCATGTTGAATTCCAGAGTCATCTGTTCTCTGTTTCTGGTGTTAAATATTGAAACAGCTTCACCATTGCTTTGAGTGTACCAAGAAGAAAGAGCTGAAGCCACTTCCATCTCATCCTCATTAATCCAGACGATTGTTGTTGATGTTGTTGCAAGGACCACACCAGTTGATTCTGTATAGGTTGTGATTGTTATTGTATCGCCCACTCTGAATCCCTCTTCCTCCCAGTTTCCTCCAAGCCATGTCATAAGGTTCAAAGCTGGATTGTTCTGGATTGATTCACCCAGAGAAGAATTCACAGAAATACTTTCTCTGATGCTGATTCTGGCTGTCTGCAAATCTCCAGCATTGGATTGAAGGAAGGACCTTGTGGTCCCAAACATATCCTGAAAAGTTTGGTTAATTTGAATAATCGGCATACTTCTTTTTTAAGGTGTTTAATGTATCAGAATCATTCTCCTTCACAGCTCTTAAAATCTTCTTCTGGTCCTTCAGTATCTCTGAGACTTTTTCAGGTTCTTGCTCCTGAATTTTTAGGAGTGTTTGTGTGTTGATTTTTACAAGCTTATCCAAACCTTTTCTGAATTCATTTAATGTGTTTTTTATATCCATTTTAATTGATTGTTAAGGTTTCCACTTTCCCATTAGCCCAGTCAAGTGGTTCTTTATATGTTATCTGTGCAAAGCTCTTTTCATCAATCCACTCAAGTCTCAAAATCTCACAAATTTTTCCTTCTATTTCCACAAAATTGTTGTTTAACAAAGATACGAATTCAGAGGATGAAATCCGAATCCTGACATTTTCCCTGATGATAAAATCATTGTTCACAATTTCATTGATGGTGTGAAAATTATTGTATAAAGCTTCAGCCTTGACAATGTTGTTGAAGTCTGACTCAGTGGTCACAATTTCATTTGATGTGACAGCTCCAGCTTGACCATAAATCACTTTGGTATTTGCAAAATATGTCTGACTAATTTGAATCGCATCTTTTCGGCTTGATATCTGTTGAGCCAGATTTGAATTCCCTCCCAAAGTATTGGCTAAGGAGTCAATAAAAGAAAGCAATGACTCACCAAGCTTCTCAACAAAATTGAGCTTTTCTTTTCTGGCTCCAAGACTGAAAGGGATGCTCACATCATTGAGACCCTGAATCTGGACAAGGTCCTCATTCTGGATGGGAAAAGTTGGCTCTGTGGAATACTCTGAATCATGTGCATCATAAGTCTTCCCATCAGCTGTATGAAGGTCTTGAAAATCTACCTGATAATGAATATAGTATCTCTTCCAAACATCTTCCACATTGTAGCTATATTCATCATCTCTCTCAGCTTGTAAGGTCATAGCTGGGACAATCTGATTCTGTGTCTGATTTTGTAACCAGTCTCGTCTTTCTATTCTGACCACATTCCCAATGACAAAAGTCCTCCCATTGAACATGGTTTCAAGAGCCTGAATGAATGTCAGGACTGAAGGAGTTGAGTCTGAGCTGGATGGATAACCATTGTTGAAGACTGGAAAGATATCATCTGGAAGAAGATTCCAGACTGAATCTCTGTCCCTGACCAGTGGGACTGGGACCAGTGTCCAAAAAGGTTGAGCATCCAAAAGGTCACTCTCAAAAGTATATCCAAAGTGTTGACAAGCTTTGTCAAGAAGCTCTGTAAAATATACCCCTTTTAGCTTTCTTTTTGGTGGAAATATTGTCAGGAATAATTGAGTAGCAAGTTCAAGGACAGCTGACAGCAAAAGCCCAAAATAAATCACACGAGCCACCACCATCAGGGAAGCTCCCACAATTGCTGGAATGTTAAAACCCACTCCCACTGGAGCCACTGGAATAGGAACAGAAGCCTCTATCAATTTATTTATAGAATCCAGAAGCTTGTCACCAGCATCAATCAAAGCCTGAGTCATTATGTAAAGAATGACAGACAGCTGAAGAGCTTCCTGAAAAGCATTATCTCTCACCACAAAATATGGGACATCATAGTTCTGAAAGGTGACTCCTTTCTTTGCAAGAAGCTCCCAGCTGGTCCCTTCAGCTCTTGCAAAAAAATTATCTTTTGATGTTCTCTTTTTGAGCTTCACTTCAATCTCATGCTGTCTTACTTTCACACCATCCATGAGGTCCACATAATACTCAAGAGTGACTCCATCATCCATCTCCACAGAATATGGAATCCCCTCAAATAAACCAACAGAATTGATGTGACCCAGTATGATATCATTTGCTTCTCTTGGAAGAATAACAGCATCAACAGAAATCGAAAGGAAGTCAGGATTTCCAGTGAAATCTGAGACCACTCCAATGTCTGTCAAATTTCTTGGAGCAACAGCAATCCCATTCAAAAAGTGTCTCATTTATTTTCTGATTTTATATCTGTTATACACAATAGAATTCCCTTGCTTTCTGGACTTGACCATCTCCATCATTGATGAGGTGATTTCTCCCAGCTCAATGTTTGTCTCTGGTTTGTTCTTGATGGTTTCTTTTATGTCAGAAAGCTCATTCACCAAGACTGACAAATCAAGAGCTGTGGAGCTGTGTGAAGCTCTCTCAATGACTCTTCCATTTTTGTAGTCCACAGCTAATCTCGTCAGGTCTTCATTTGAAAGATTCCCTATCTTATCATTTAATGATTTAGGGACCACTCTTTCATTCGGATGAAGCACAGCATGAAAGCCACCTTTCCCATCCACACCTTGACCATTCTTTCCAGTGTCCTCTGTTCCATCCATAAAAGCTGGAATTGAATTTATGAAAGACAACAGAAGACTGGTGTCTTTGATGGTCTCAGCAAGAGCTGTCTCAGGATTGGCTTGGACCTTGCTTGAGTAGGTATTGAAAACAGATTCAGCCAGTCTCAATCTTTGCTGTTTCTTCTCTTCCTGAAGTCTTTGTTTGTTCTTTTCATTTATGATTCTTTGTTGTTCAGCAAGTGATTCCTTTGCATCAATATTCCCATTTATTGCAAGTTGTTTGAATGTTTCAAACTGGTCTTCAGCTTGAGATATTTCTTTGTCTATCTGTTCAATCTTTCTCTGTGATTGCTGAATGAAAAAATCAGCTGAGGTCTTAACAATCTCCTTTATTTGTTCAGCTTCTTCTTTGGCTTCTTTGACCCTATCTTTGTTCAGCTTGTCATTTGCTTCATTTTGATTCTCAGCATACTCTTCTAAAGCTCCATTTATCTTATTGTTATAATCATTTATCTGTCCCTCAGTGGTCTTTAATATCTTATCAGTAGCTTCTTTCAGCTTACCATCTTTAACATCCTGAGAAGCCATGAATTCACCTTGCTCTTTCTTTTCCAAAAATTCCAGCTGTGTCTTTCTGTCTTCATAAAGGTCTCTGAGAGCTGAGATTTCAGCTTCCTTCTCTTTAGATTTTGAGCCTTGTATTTTTGTTATCTTCTTCTCAAGCTCTTTGTCCAGCTCCTCTCTCCTGAGTCTTTGCATCTCCTCCATGTTTAGCTTGTCAAAGAATCTCTCATCCTCTCTCTGTTGCTTTAAGAAGTCAATTCTTTTCTGTCCCTCTTTGGTCATCATGTCCTCAACAATCTCCACACGAGCTTCACCAGTTTCTCTGGCTGTCTTAATTGCGTTCATGACTTCTCCAGAGATAAGGTCATCAGCTCCTCCTTGTCTCAGCTTTTCCTCTTGCTCTTTTAATTGCTTTACGAAATCAATTATTTTGTCAGCTCCTTCTTTGTACTCTTTTAGGTTTGCTGATATGTTTTTCTTTAGGTTTTTAGGATTCCCTAAAGGGTCCACATCATCATCATTCCCTTCTCTGTTTTTAATAGCATTTAACTTCATTGCATTGTATTCCTTTTCATACTTTTCAGCCTCTCTCATAGCTGAAAAATATACATCGGAATAAGCTTCTAAAACATCACCAAGCTCTTTCTCATTTTCTACACCAAAAACCCCAAACACTTCCCTGAAAAATCCTTCTGTCGTTCCACTCATTTTATTGCTGAATGCGATGAATTTATCTTCAGCTCTGTTGAAGTCCATTTCAGCTTTAGCAAGTTGTTGTTGACTTATTGAAAATCTGGTAGCTATGGCTTCCATGTCTGACTTTCTTTCAATCTCAGTAATTAAATCAGAATAGCTGGATTTGACTTGGTCGACAAATTTACTTTCATCTTCCAGATTTTTGAGAGTGGTTCCATATCTGGAATTTATTTCATCAATAAGGTTTTTTCTTTCTTTGCTTCCTTTGTTTGAATCCAGAAGAGCATCATATAAATTCGTGACTTCATCCTTTTCATTTTGTGTTTCCCTTGCAAGTTGATTCTCAGCCTCAGCTAAATCACGAGCATTCTTTTCAGT
>JGI24003J15210_10000656_pt1 | contig 14732 bp, 34 predicted proteins | sample LinPmetageLP28_FD_15210 | JGI IMG/M metagenome (IMG submission 15210)
CATCTTTTTTACTCCTAAACATATCCCAAAACATCCAAAACAATGCACTAACTTGTATTAGCATTGCACCGATGCCTACTCCTACGAAAAAACAAAACCCTACAAAGATTAATTGATCAATCATTTTCATAGTCCTCTTCATCATCTGTATTGGAGTAGTGTGCATTTGCTTGTATGATTAACCAAAGCGGTCCACATGCACATACCGCAATGCCTAGGAATGTATCTCCTAGACTGATAAAGGTTAAGCCTAGTATTGCACAACCAATTGCGTAAATAATCATTCCTTGTGACATTGTCTTTCCTTTGTGTTTGTTTAACTTATACTAATAATATAAGGCAAGAACTCATACTTTGCAACCTAGCAAAAGTAGAATTTACAATATAAAAAGTATAGGTTTAGTGATTATTAGTTGGCAAATGAAACAAAAAAGTCAAAGTATATACCTATGCCATCTATTCTAACAAATGGTTTGGTCATTCTTTGTCTTATGTGAGGACTACATTTACTGTTGTATTTCATATAACAAAAGTTTATTTCAGCTTCTACAGAATTCTTTACTTTGAAAGCTTCTTCCAAAGGTATAAGTCCGGCAACTGTAAATCCTTTTTGTTTTTCTTCGTAGTGTGCAACGAACCATTCAATATCTGTAATAGGAAACTTGGTACCAGTAGTGCGAGTAGTTCCTCTAAGTGATGGGATAATTATTTCTTTGAATAAAACGTTTTCTGCGAGAGCCTGGGCTTCTTGCTTATTGGCCCGGAAGGTGGGGCTCAGAGATCGTAACCATTTCATCGATAGTATTTAATTGGTATTTTATGAAAATTAAGTACCCAGATTTTCTTCCATGTGTTGTATAAAATTATCCCAATCTTTGCCATACATTTTGTAGAATATACGATCTTCTGTGCTGAATAAGACTAACACTTTTTTATCAAAGTAATATGGATATTGCATATATCTATCTAGTAATAATCTTATATGTGGAGTAATTTTTATGTTAGGCAGTTTAAACTCTTCACGTTCTATGTTCATGCTTAACATAATGTGCAAGCCTAATTTAGTTAATTGTAGACCTGTGTCATTTCTATAATTGCCTATTAGATCTTTGAGTTTAGTATCGGCTCTGGTACGTTGGGCTTGTAGAAGTAACGTATTATACCATTCCTTTTTCACCATTGTCCTCTTCGATGACTTCGCCTTTGGTATATTTTACAACTTGAAACTTGTCGGACTTAAACAATTTATTCAACCTTGTTGCTAGATTAAATGCATGTCCACTATTGCTAAAACTTACTTTTTTGTACTTAGGTCCTGGAAAGTTCATTAGACTATGCAAACTACGCAAGTTAATTGGGTTACCATCGAATACTACTGCATAGATAGCATCAGCCGCTAGTATTTGTTCACTGCGATAATTTTTAGGATCTGTAAACTCCATTAGTATTGTTGGTTTAGGCCTAGCCATTATTCTGTCCTTTTAGTTCACTACTCTCAGGCATGCAATCAAATTGCACCCTATAGTATTCATTAAGCTCATGACGTGACCATTTTTTATTTGTAATAAAAGCTTCACAACTTTCTTGTGTCATAGGTGTGTTGTAAATATATTGATTGCCAATATACTGCCATTCTTCTGATGCTGTTTTACCCCACATACTTAATATTAATACATATAATTCCATATCATTCTCTATTCTGTACTGCTTTAATGTATTTAGTTAAAACGGTATTTTATTACTAGTTTAAAAGCTAAATACCAATGTGAGAAACTCGATGATACTCACTAAGAGGAGATAATTATGTACCTTACCGACGTTATGATTCAAGCATGTGAAGATATGCAAAGAAGTGCCAGTGAAATGGAAAGACAATCTAAAGATATGATGGAGATGGAAGGCAGAGCCTTAGGCATCGAACTTGATAAAAGAAAAAGTGTCCGCAAATTGTGGAATGAACTATCTGACCATCGAGCAAGTATGGCTGACGAGCCAACAATGACTTGGGCTTATGTAGAAGCTGAAATGGATATGGGATATGATACAGTATCAACACCACATGTAGAACCAGTAATAATGGAAACTGCTAGCGGAGTTGAATATCATGCACCACCAGCTGATGCTATGTTGGCTGATATGGTTAACAACGAAATTGAATATGAAGATCCTGCAATGACTAGTGCAGTGATGCCTGTAATTGAAGCGGCAGAAGCTACAGGTGATATGCCACCTAAGCCAAGTCCTGCTAATCATCAAGAACAGTTAAAAACATAAAGTTAAAAAGGCACTCTTAAGCAGAAGTGCCTTTTTCTTTTTTATAATTTAGAAGTTCGTTTACACTTTTTTCAGGTAAACACATAACTCGTTCTATAGGACGAGTGCCATTTTCTTCTATTATTTTTTGTAAAAGTATTGGAATAACTTCTGGATTGCTTATATCTGCTTGACATTCGTATGGATCGTCAAATGTAGGATTTGTAAAAACAAACATTTCTTTATCTCCATTAGGAGCAAGATTAGCAAATATTACAACTATTAGCCATTTCATATTGTTGGCCCACCTTCAAATAGTTTTTGATGACCTTTCAGTGTAGGTAATTTGTCAGGTGTACTCGCATAAACTTCTGCTCTTACACAGCCCATTTCTTTTATGTAAGGAGTATTACCATACATTTCAGCACCGTGTGTGATTACACCTTGTCTAAGTTGTATTTGATTTTTGTTATGAAAACCAATACACTGACCCATAGTTTGAAAAGGCAAGTTCCAACTAATAACTTGCTTTGCCTCATTACTGTCCTGAAACCCTAAGAAGGCATACATTACTATTGCCCATTTCATTTCGCCTCTCCATAGTCGGGTTGAGTTCCCATATACGGTTCAAACTTTTTACCATTGAATATCATGCATGCCATACCGTCACTGTATACTTGTAGCATTGACCATGAACCAGTTTCTTGGTTTACAAAGAAAAACATTCCTCCATTGTATGCCTGACCTTGAACTCCAAATGTTAAACCTTCTCCAGTAAACAGCATTAGTTCTCTGTATTTTTTGATAGTGTCAAACATTTTGTCTGCTCTGTCGCAAGGTTGTTTCAGCAGTAATGCAGGTGACTGTCCATTTGGTGCTACACCTTTTGGTAGAACTGTATCAGGTTTAGATTCTACCGGCTGTTCAGGTTGTGCTTGTGGTGACTTCTGTTTAAACCAATTGCTTTCTGCGAAGCTAGGCTGATTCCATATTAGCAGTATTAAAACTGCTAGACTTAATATCTTTTTCATTTTCTTGCCCTTTACGTTTTATAGCAAGATACATATCTGACTCACTTATAAAAGGACCCAGATGTGTATAACTCTCTAGTGTTTTTTGCCTAGGACAGAAGCTCGGTCTCCAGCCCATAGGAAAAAGTATTCCCCAATATCCAGCCACAAAATGTTGTTTACTATTGGCAGTTTTAGTGTAAGTTGCCACTGTATCTTGTAGGCTTTCGTTGTACACAGTATCAGTGTTAGTAGGATAACCAAAAATAGATATATTTACAGTCGTTTTTTTATTTTTATTAGATTCGAATTTGAATCCATCTAAGTTATCAATTATTGTTTCTGTGCGACTATTGTTCTCATAATAAACAAGCTCATTTCCTTTTAAACGTAGTGTACCACATTTGGTACCATTGCGTTCAACTATCCAGAACTTGTCTTTTACAACCTCTTTAGCTTGCAAGTATTTACCCATATTAATACGCCGCATTCAAGTATTCACTGTGAGATTCAGCAGATGTGCTGATTCGTTGCAGGTCATACTTGCCGCAGAATCTAAGAAAATGTACACCCACTTGATTAACAGGAATTTTCTGTACCTGTGTAGTAATAGCTTCATCTAACTTGTCTTTAATATCGTCGGGTTGTTGTGTGAGATCAACTAGTGTTACATTGCGGTGATAGTCATCTAGTACTCGATGTTCATCTCCGTTATGATCGGTCCAACGTTGTAACATCATATTGTTCCAATCAAAGCCTTTAGTATCTTTGTCTGCAAATGCTTCAAGTAGACCAACTTTGTTCTTAGTACCTTTTTTACGCACACCAGGAAATGCACTGAATACATTATCACTGCTATCGCCTCGCATACACTTTTCAAATAGTAACCATTTAGGATCACCAATTTGTTTTTGCTCGCCTGTTTTATTATCCATAACAGGTTTGCCTTTGTCGTTTACAACACCATCTAGTTTAATATGACAGTTAGTAATACCGTTGTACTGTGTTACTTTGTCTGTGAGCAACTGATAAAAGTCGCTGTCACTGCTTACAATAACATGCTCATCGTCGGGGTGATTCTGTATCCAACGTGCAATAAAGTCGTCTGCTTCGCACTCGCTATGTTGTAATACTGTACAGTTTGTACGTTTATCGATGTACTCTTTAAGTTCATCAAACGCTTTCCAAAATGCCTGATCTTCTTCTTGTTCAGCAGGAGTTAGTGCATCACGAGCCACTTTACGATTAGCTTTGTAAGGCTCGTAAAAGTCTTTGCGCCAACTGCGTCCTTCTAAACAGAACACAACATGACTACCGTTAAAGTCTCTATAGGATTTTAAAATACTAGCTAGCATAATGTGATAAGCCATGCCTATCTTTGTTTCAATGCTATCGCCTCGAACCACATGCCTTGCTCTAAAAAACATGTTTGCAGTATCTACTAGAATATATGTCATAATATCTCGCTTTTGCTATTTGTTTTATTATAGCTTAAACTAAGATAAATGTCAACATAAATTATGTTGGATAGTCTGAATCGTATTGACCATATCCACTGCCATTATCGGCTCTGTAATAAGGATCATTGAAGTTAGGATCATCCATTCCTTCTACGCCAGTAACTTCAGGTACATAGTGTTTGAGCATGTTTTCAACACCCATTTTAAGTGTTATTGCACTACTAGCACACCCACTGCAACCACCTTGTAACATAACAAGTACATGACCCGATTCCATATCGAAGTCTTTTAATTCAATCATACCACCATGTGACGCTACTGCTGGATTAATATTGTCTTCGACAATTTGTTTAATTTGTTCTATGATTTCTTCTTTTGTACGTTCCATACAAATATTTATGACCTACAGACCATATTATGGTTTTATGATCTGTAGGTCATATTGTGTTGGCTTTAGGGGGAGGACTCGAACCTCCACGGTTAAATACTTTGCGAGCTATTAACCACCGTATAAACAGTACGGCATGTCTACCAATTCCATCACCCTAAACTGTTTAAGCCGCTTGGGCTAATTCTTCTTTCGTATCCATTGCCGCAATCATACGGGTCATACCAATTCCGCCGCCTACTCTTTGGAAGAAATCAAACTCTAAGAACTTTTCTAGTTCTGCTTCTACTCTTTCTTTTCCAAACAGTTTGTAAAGTAACTCACTGTATTCGCCATCAGTAATACTATGGAATGTGTCACGCATCATATCAACATCACATGAGCGTTCTGCTGATCCAATAGTTTCCATACCACCTAAGATAACATCCATCTTCTTGGCAGTAACACCATCATCATTTCTACTCATATTCCAGAACGGAATTGTCATTTCAGGGAAGTTGGTAATCAAACTGCTACCAAATTGTGCTTGCATATCTAGTTCGTGTTGTGCATCCATTTCTATATCTGCACCAATACCAAAGTGTTGTTGCCATTCTGCATATGTTTTTTCTGTTAGTGGATCAAAACCTAAGTAGTCGCATAGTTCATATTCCATTGCTTTTAAATCGTCTACACCACCTGGCATTTCAAATTCAAACATTGGGAAAATAATGTCGTGTCTACCCGGAATAGCATTTGGCTCTTGTCTATAAGACGTCGACACACAAAAAAACCCCTTACTATCGGGGCTACTTAATAATTCATGTTCTAGCCACATCTGGCCCGTTTGCGGTAGAGGCCACGTCTCGCCTGCATAATTGTATGTTGCTACATTAAACGGATCTTCACATGCGGCAAGTATTGATAGTCTGTTTTGTGTGTGTACTTCTTCGAAGCCTTTGTCTAAAAAAAAGGACCTTAACAGGCCCACAGTGTTCGTAAATTTTGTTGGATTTATTAGTTGTGTCATTTTTTCCTCTTTCTCTAATTCCAGCCTAAAAAAAAATTGCTATTTGTAATAGCCCTTATCTTTCAACCTAAAAAAAATTTGCCCAAAAAAAATTGAGCGTTTATTTTTCCATCTTTATATTTATGTCAGAAGTCGTATTCGATACCATTAACACTATAAGTTTTTCCATTGAAACCTTTGTCCATCTTTTCTTTGTCTGACATGTTCTCACTGTCCTTGCGTACCCTGTGATTAAACTTTTTCTTAGGTTCATCTATAGGTTCTGCAGGTTTACGTTTTAAAAATTTAAATGGATTCATCTCGTACCCCTTGCGGTTTTACCTGGTGCTTTTCTTTCAGGACCTCTATCTCTTTCAAGTTCTCTTTCTAACTTCATTCCAAAATAAAATCCTAAAAAGTAACCAAATACCAAAACTAAAAATACAAATATTAGCATTATGCTCTGTGGTAGTGTGTACCATACATTACCCCATTCTACTAATCTTTCATTAGCCATTTGCATTTTTGTTCTCCTGGTGCTATGTATTTACCCGTTGACTACGTCCATGAGCAATACCATCAGCACCGTGACTGGCGGCAAATCCATCTGGTTTAAGTTTAGGTTCAATACCTGTAACACCCAGCACATAACCTGCGGCTTGTTGTGCTACACAACTACTTCCTTCCATTGGATCTGTATTGATGTCCAAATGTATCTCTACATCATATCCATCTATCCAAGGCATTAGTTGTGTATATGCTTCGCAAACTTTCATAGTTTCGTTCATTAAACGTAAACTAGGTCTGTTCATGCGTATATCATAATCTGGTTCTATACTTTCATGACTGAAAATACGGCACCCATTGTTACCGTTTTTGTGTACAATCACACAAGTGGCGTAACGTGCATACCAAATATTGTTTTTAATATTTCGTACACTGTCACAGCCAAAGTAAATTTTTGTATTATCGCTAAGTGTTGTAAGTAGATCTACTAGTTCATTGATCTGCTGGTCCTGGAACATTATCACCCTCTGTTTCTTGTTCGAGAACAATACTACGACATAAGTCATTAAACCAAAGGTCAACTATTGCTTCGGGTGTTTCACCAGCATAACCAGCTTCACCTAATAGTCCAACAAAGTCGTCGTTCCAATCTAATTCAAAGTAACCTCTTTGTGGGTTGTCTTTGTCAAAGTGTACTTCGACAACTTTAACCCAAGGACCTACTGCCGTTTCTTTGGTTACTTCTTTTTCATTCTTTTGAAACGGATTAAGTTTTTTGAGTTTATCTAATGCTTTCATAGTATTTCTCTCCAGTATTTATTCATGCTCCAACCCAGTTATAAATGGCTCTAATACCGATTGCAAACCACATAACTTCCATCAGTGTTCTAGGAGTATCTCCGTCTTTCCATCCAAAGTAAATCCATATTGCACCGCTAGCAAGGCTAACTGACCAACCTAACCACTGTGTGCTTACATCTGCACTTGATAGAATATATGCTCCTATCATTGCAAGAATAAAGCCAGTCCATCGCCAACCATCGATGTCTTTGTAGAAACGTATCTTCATTGATAACTTCCTCTTGATGTCATTTTCATTTGCATAACAGTTTCATCTTCCCAACTATCTGTAGGTTCTCTCGCAAACTTTATATCACAATATCCACATACTACATAACCTTCACCTACTTCTGGTACAGTATACCAAACCTTAGGATGATCATTGTCCTCCCCACTACAAGCTACCCTTGGAGTTTTTACATAAATTATTGTTTCTTCACTCATTTAGTTTCTCTGGCATTGTGAATAGAGCTTGTACTCTGTCAATTTCAGGTATTGGTTTTCTAGCGAATATACACCACTTGTAAGCAAACATAGTTTCCTTTGTAGTACAAAACTCTCTAAAGCTAGTACCTGTTGTATACACATCATCTACTACCATCCAAGGATAATCACCTGGTGTAGTATACTTTTCCATAGCATACTGTAGTGGCAAGCCTCCACGTGGGATACCAACTACTTTACTGAAAGGTTCTGTTTGGTAATCCATAATCATTCTAGCAAGTCCATCCCACCATTCGGGACGAATTGCATCACATTCTATTTTCCAAGCAAGTGGAATACCTGCATGACTTATAAAGTCAACTTGTTCAAATAAATTTGCTCCTGTATAATGTGGCATTATGAACCTACCTTTGTGTTTATTTTAGCCATGCTACACGTTCTCCAGCTTCTAGTCTTCTTGTGTGTTCTTCAACACTGCCTGGATAACGCCATGCCCACACTGCAACACCTGCCATAAACAAACCGCTATACATGACTGCATTTGCATTACCTGTACCAAACCAAGTAAACACAAGTGTACTTGTCATAACTATGATCATTGCATATTTCCCTTTAGTTGGAAATACTCGCTTGGTGTTCCAATTTGTTAAAAACTTACCGAACCATGGATGATTGTATAACCAAGCCTCCATCTTTGGTGAACTTTTAGCAAATGCCCACGCCGCTATTACTAGAAATATACTAAATGGAATACCGGGTGTAACTATCCCAATGTAGGCCAAGCCTACACAGATAAACCCAATACCCATATAAAAATACTTTTTTACCATCCTGCTTTCCTTATTGCATCTTGGTCAATAGGAGCCTTCATGGCTTTCTCTAATTGACTGTTATCTTTATGTTCCCCATGCGTTGCCGAAGAGACTGATGTGCAGTCTGGGTGTAAACCTCCAACCCTTTTCCATGCAGATGTTTGCGACTTCTTGGACATTGAGATTGTACTCTTCTGATCGTCCACCCAACGGCATAAGATACACAGGACACTCCACGCCTTCAGCACGATACTCTTCAACAGCTCGTTCAGCTTCTTCAATGTCCATACGATCAGCGACAACAAACTTGAGATAAAGGTCACTGCCGTCCACAAGACTATACTCATGAGCAACTTTAGGTTTAATAGCAGTATCCCAAGGTTCTCCACTAACACTAAGTTTCGGGGAACATGACCATGTGACAGTAATTCTGTCGCTGTTGTTGAGATAGTCAAAGAGATCGTCTTTGAGAAATTGTGTAGTGTTTGTTTCAAATGTAACATTTTTTAAATCCTGCATACGTGGATGTTCAAATAGTTCTATGTACAGTCGTTGCCACGCCAACAACGGTTCACCTCCGGTCATTATCAAATGTATGTCTTGACCGTTATCACAAGTCCACTTGCCTTCTGGCAGTAAACTAATTAAATGCTCTACAACTTCGTCAACTGTAGCTTGCTTGTTAAAATGTTTAAACTCTGGATAGATACTTGCATATGTATCACAGCCTGTGTGTATAATAGGCAGATCATTAAATACTTCTGTAGTTTCATGTACTTTACTATCCAATAGACCTTGTACTTCTTCGTTATGTATTACACCTTGTTTTTGTTTTACATCACGCATTGGCTCGCTTCTATCAAGTCCAAAGTTCATGCAACGAAAGTTACAACCAAAAGTACGCAGGAACACACTAGGTACTCCTACGAACTTACCTTCACCTTGTACACTGTAGAATGCTTCGCTATATCTTAGTTTCATTAACTTACCTGTATTGCAATATAAACACACAAGCCTAGGATAACTAATTTACCCCAGTCTAAATCAAAGTCTGTGCCTTCACCGAATCTCTTTTTAAACTCGCTTAGTCTCATTATAGTTCCTCCACTATTCCTAATACTTCTGCACCAATAAGCAATGCTCCTGCTATCCAGAAGTTCCCTGTCATTAATACAATACCTGCACAGATCCTAACTGCACTTTTAACCAAACTTATATAAAAGTGAAAACGACCAGGATCTTTGCCTGCCGGTATAATTATTTTTTCAACCATTTGTGGCATATATTATCTCCTTTCCTTTAAACTATCGTTAGATTTGATTAGTTGTGTTAGTATACTATGTTCTGTTAAGGTTGTCAAGGCTTTTACATCCTTAGGAAAACAATGTCCGCCATAACCAAATGCACCTTCTAAATTTGGTGCAATCATATGGCTAGGTCCAATGTTTTTCATATTACCTAATGTGCTTGTAAGTTCACTGTAATTAAAGTCTTGCATATGTTTTGTATTTAGAAACAATTCATGAAAGAACGCTACTTTGAGTGCTAACCAAGCATTATGAGTATATTTGATCATTGCGGCATCAGTTCTCGTCATACGTTTCTCTGATGCTTTGTGTAGGAAAGGCATAAACAAGTTACTCCAAAAATCTAACTGTTCACCAAATGCAGGATTAATTGCACCTAGTATGAATAGTTCTTGTTCAGCAAAGTCTTTTTTTGCATTGTTAGCTCTGAGAAATTCAGGGTTATATGTAACGTTACTAGGATACTTTTCCATTAAGTCTGGTGTTACTGTACTTTTTAACAGTATAGGTTTATCGGTATCTAGTTCTTCGATTACTAGTTTTACAATACTATCATNACAAGTACCATCTTTGTTTTCTGGTGTAGGAACACAAACTATAAATGCATCACAGTCTGTTATTCCACGGCTAATTTCTGTGTGTGGGTATAAGTTTGGATCTACTCTCCATACATTTACCAAGTGACCTTCTAAAAAGTCAGCTACTGTACTGCCTACAAATCCACATCCAATTACTACAATATTCATGCGTTATCGATTGCATATTGCAATCCCCGTTGCGGTAATGTACAAATCCACATGTAGACGGGCCAAAAAATTAGGTTACCGATTACTATTTCAATTATGTCTTCTTGCATTATGTTACTACCCTTTCTAAGTATGCCATGTCTAAGTGTAAAGGTTCATCTCTCACATATTTAAGATCAATTACTGTGCTTATACCTAATACACTTGCACCTGTTTGTTCAATTAAATTTTTTGTAGCTAATACACTACCACCAGTTGCTACTAGATCATCTGCTATTATACAACGGTCTGTATGCCCTAGCAATCCTGTTTGTAGTGTTAATGTTGCACTGCCATATTCAAGTGCATAACTTTGTTCTAACAGTTCTCCAGGATACTTTGCACCCTTTTTACGCACCATTACAAATGGTAACTTCATTGCATGTGCTAGTACACTACCTAGTACAAAACCTCTACTTTCAATNCCAACTATGTGTGTAGGTGTTCTGTGTTCAAATCTACACTTTGTTTTGATTAATAGTTCTTCCATAGCTTGATTAAAGTATGGGCCAGCAAACAAACTATTCAGATCATAAAAGTTTACACCTTCTACTGGGTAGTCGGGTATTGTTCTGATATAGTCTTTAATAGGATTCTTTTTCTCTGTGAGACTCATTTATTTCTTCCATCATTTCATATTCATATGCTACCATATCAAGTTCTATTCCCATGAATGCAAGATACATTAGCATCCATGCAATCAGAAGGCATCCTAGTATGCAGGCTTGTACTCCTAAAATAAGTTTAATAATTTTCATTTTGGCTCCCAATGTTCAAGACATCTTGGTTCGTACATTCCAACACTGCCAACCTGTATACGGTCACCTGATGCTTTTACTCTATATGTTTTTGTGGCAGGTTTACCACATGTTGTACAAATTGCTTTTATTTTCTCTACACAATCTGCAAGTCCTAGTAGCTGGCTTGTAGTCTCAAAAGGAACACCTCTCGAGTCTTGATCCAATCCTGTTGCTACTACATTTACGCTACTACGCAACCATTTCTCTACATGGAATACACATTCTTTGGTATCCATAAACTGCACTTCATCTAAACATACAGTATCATAATTGTATGGCATTATGTTGTAATTATCTTCAATTTCACTAAACTCGCTAAAACTAATACAAGGATAGCTGAGTTGGTTGTGTGTTGTTATTGTATCTTCACTGTATCGATTGTCTTTTGCAGGCTTTATCACTAGTACTTTTTTGCTTTGGTGATTTAACCATAGTACTCGTTGTAATAGTTTACTAGTTTTACCTGCATACATAGGTCCAGCATATGCATCTAGTACGCCTCTAGACATCAATTTGATAATCCGATTCTACTGCTTCAATGCCGCCGTGTATTTGCCAGTTACAGCCTAAACTTTCAAAGCCACGTTCTTCTAACCATTCGTAACGACTCATCCATTCATCGGTATCCATTTGCTCTTCGTATTCTTCTGCAAGTGCTTCTTGCTGTTCTTCTGTAAAATGGTTACCGTAGTGTATAAAGTCTTCTGAGCATCCATCAAAGCAACTGTCTAATTCAATAGCTTCCCAATACTCAAAATCCCATATCTCACCATCTTCACCAATACAGTTTTTTAGTTCTTCAGCTTCATCTTCGTTCATAACTTTAATATGAAACGTACCGTTACGCCATAAGATCTCTGTGTTAAGCATACGCCCATCTTCGTGCTTGTACTGCTCTATTTCACATAGACTTTTCTTAAAGTATGCATTTACTTCATATGTTTTACCGACTTCAATTTTCATAGGAACCTCCCAATACTCTTTCTGCTCTTTAGTGTGAGCCATTGCTTCTATGTCATCTTTGCTAATCATAATGCCATAAACAGTTGTACAAGTGCAAATATGTTCATAATTGTAAACCAACTGCACAATACAATAACAAATGCCGCTTTACGAATTACTGCACTTACTATTCCTAACATACTGCCAACCAAATACAGCGGAACAAAATACCAACCATTTGGAGCAAGAATAGTAAAACTTAATATAGCACTTGCACTAATTAAAAATACTGCTTCTATCATTTCACAGATAAAAGCAAGTGGACTGCTAGTGTAACTATCTTTAAAAAATGTTACTACACGATTCATTTACGTTTACCAACTTTATAAATGTAAGTAATCTCATCAGGATCAGTTCGTTCACATGGTGGACAAACTGTTACTTCATTTTTCTTTAACCATTCTTCAATAGCTTTTCGATCTTCTTCTGTTTTTTCACCTGTGGCTCTACTCATTAATATACTCCTACGTTTTCCCAAGGATAAACAAGCCAAACGTCTTCTTCAGCTTTGTTTACTTCGTGGCAAGTGTAAGCACAATGTTCTGTAAATTCACTTGCTAAATTATCTGTTAGTGTTGCAAAACGTACATTGTCATTCCAAACATCTTCCCACGCTTCGCTATTGGGTAAACATCCGCTTTCCCAATCTTTTTTAATCCAATTAAATGTTGCACCAGTATCGTTAATATCATCTACAATTAGTATTTGCTTTCGCATTTTAGGTTTGCATTGACCATCGCCATAACCAACTGCATTTTCAGCCATCCAAAGATTACTTTCGCTTTCTCGGTTATCATCACGCAAACTTACTTTAAGTGCTTCGCAAGGTATACCAGTCATGTTACTAATAATTGTGGCAGGAATATTGCCGCCTCGAGTAATACCAACAATGTAATCTGGTCGCCAGTTGTCTGTATACATTTGATTCACAATACTGACGCACATGTTTTCTACGTCTTGCCAAGTATAATAATGTTTCTTAATCATCTTGAATTAGCATCCTCTAAAATAGTTTTTCTTCCCTCGACACCAATTTGTGTGTCTAAAATATGTTTGCATCTTTCTAGCATAGCACATGCTAGCATCATTACATCTTCTCTATCATCACACATCATAATCTGTCGGTCAATAGGTTGCATTAACTCCATCATGCGATCTGTTATATTGCTCATTCGACTTCTCTCATTTTATCTGCAATCATTATTCCTCTATACAACTCATTATATGCGTCATATGCTTCTTTGAGCTCAGGGTATTTGTCTTCTAACTTCTGATCTCTTGGTAATAATAACATACTTTTGTGTAGGTTGTCAAGCTCAAATAATATATCTCTGCCTTGTACAACCAAGTCAGTTGATATCTCAACTTTATTTTCATCGCTGACAATGTTTCCTCTGGTGTAGGTGTTAGTCATTGTTGGTATTCCTCCAAATAACATTAGAACAACGAGTTGTTTAACACAATAGTTTGATCTCTTTCTGGTCCAGTTGAGATTAGCACTATTGGTGTTTTAACAAGTTCTTCTATTCTATCTATATATTGTTGTGCTTGAATAGGTAAGTCGCTGTACTGTGTCATTCCTACAGTACTTGTACACCACCCTGGCATTTCTTCATATACAGGAGTATTGTCAATATAATCTATACATATTTTTATAGACTTTATCTGATCAAGTACATCCATCTTCATAAATGCTATTCCTGTAACTCCATTTAGCATACAAGTTTTACGAACTTGTACTGCATCAAACCATCCACAACGTCTGTCTCTACCAGTTACAGTTCCTTTTTCTTTACCTACCTCAGCTAGATGCCAACCAATATCGTCATGTAGCTCAGTGAGCATTGGACCTTCGCCTACTCTAGTTGTGTATGCTTTTGTTATTCCGATCACATGCGGTATTTTATTATGCGGCACGCCACTGCCTATACTAGCCATACCTGCTAGTGTGTTTGAGCTTGTTACATAAGGATAAGTTCCAAAGTCTACATCTAGCATTGATCCTTGTGCGCCTTCAAACATAATATTTTTACCAGCATCAGTTTGTTCATTTAACCATTCTGCTACAGGACTAACATATTGTAAAAACTCATCTCTAATTGTTATGATTTGATCAAATACCAGTTGTACTTCAAA